>Ga0209344_10000844_pt1 | contig 46203 bp, 33 predicted proteins | sample Cruoilmetagenom6_FD_187293 | JGI IMG/M metagenome (GOLD analysis project Ga0209344, IMG submission 187293) | Oil polluted marine microbial communities from Coal Oil Point, Santa Barbara, California, USA - Santa Barbara Oil Seep Sample 6 (SPAdes)... | ecosystem: Environmental > Aquatic > Marine... | reverse complement strand
GTTCCGACCACTCAGGTTGTCGAAATGGATGACAAGCCAATTTTCGCCCTGCGTAATAAAAAGCAGTCATCAATGCGAAAAGTACTAGACTTAGTTCATGATGGTCAAGCACAAGCTTGTGTCAGTGCGGGTAATACCGGCGCACTTTTTTCCATGGCGCATTTCGTCTTAAAAACTATACCTGGCGTTGAGCGCCCAGCACTGATCTCAGCATTACCAAGTCATAAACCTGATCAACATGTTTTTATGCTGGATCTAGGGGCAAATGTATTTTGTGACTCAACTGTCCTGTATCAGTTTGCCATTATGGGCTCAGTGATGGCCAAAGAGGTCGATGGTATTGAAAACCCTAAAGTTGCGTTATTAAATATGGGCGAAGAAGATAATAAAGGCAGCGATCATATCAAACAAGCCGCGAGTTACTTACTGGCAAATGATGATATTAACTATATCGGCTTTATTGAAGGAAATGATATTTTTACTAATAAGGCAGATGTGATTGTTTGTGATGGTTTTGTCGGTAATGTGGCGTTAAAAACTTGTGAAGGTGTAGCAAGAATGGTGTACATGCAACTACAAGAAGTCATCAAAAAACACTTTTTAGCGCAAATTATGGGTAAATTGTTGTCACGACCGTTAAAAAAACTCTTTAAACCCATGAACCCCGACCAGTATAACGGCGCAAGTTTGATAGGATTGCGCGGTATTGTGGTGAAAAGCCATGGTAATGCCAATGTAACAGCTTTTTATACCGCTATTATGGAAGCGGTTACCGAGGTTGAACGACAAGTGCCAACAAAGATTAAAGATAAGCTTGAACAGAGTTTGTGCCATAAAACATAAGGTTTACTTGGCCAGACATAGTTTATAACTAAAAGCTTGACGAATTTAAACGGTGTAGCTCAATGAATGAGTTGCACTGTCACAGTTAAAATATTAAATATAATTAGGTCTAAACATGCAAAAGAATTTAGCGTTTGTTTTTCCCGGTCAAGGCTCTCAATCTCTAGCTATGCTGGCAGATTTTGCCGAAAATGAAGTAGTGCAAAGTACATTCTCTGAGGCATCTGCCGCACTGGGTTACGATTTATGGCAATTAGTTCAACAAGGGCCAGTTGAAAAACTAAACCAAACAAACTTTACCCAACCAGCTTTGTTAACGGCGAGTGTTGCTCTGTGGCGTTTATGGCATGCATCATCCTCGGCTACACCAGCGCTGTTAGCGGGTCACAGTTTAGGTGAGTACTCTGCGCTGGTATGTGCTGAGGTTTTATCCTTGGCTGATGCGGTCAAGTTAGTAGAGAAACGTGGCGAATTTATGCAAACGTCAGTGCCTGAAGGCGTTGGTGCGATGGCAGCGGTTATCGGACTAGATGATGAAGTTATTATTGCAGCCTGTACAGAAGCGGCTAACGATGAAGTAGTTTCAGCGGTGAATTTTAATTCGCCAGGTCAAGTGGTTATTGCCGGTCATAAAGCCGCTGTTGAACGTGCTGGGATATTATGTAAAGCAGCGGGCGCAAAACGTGTCTTACCTCTTCCAGTCAGCGTGCCATCTCATTGTGCATTAATGAAAGATGCAGCAGAAAAACTTGCTGAAGAATTTAACAATGTTACCTTTAATGAGCCGAACATTCCGGTGGTTAATAATGTTGATGTTGCGGTTGAAAATTCAGTCTCAGCGATAAAAACGGCATTAATTAAACAATTATATAGCCCGGTTCGTTGGACAGAAACTATCCAGTATTTAGCACAGCAAGATATTGAGCATGTGATAGAAGCAGGGCCGGGTAAAGTATTGCAAGGCTTGTTAAAGCGCATTGATAAAACTATCAGTTGTCAATCTGTTAATGACAGTGCGTCATTAGCAAAAGCATTAGAATCAGTAGAGTAAAATTATATGTTTTCATTCGAAGGTAAAGTCATTTTAGTGACAGGCGCAAGTCGTGGTATTGGTAAAGCGATTGCAACACAACTTAAAGCGATGGGCGGTAATGTTATTGGTACGGCAACATCTGAGCACGGTGCTGCTAATATCAGCGAGTATTTAGGTGAAGGGCAGGGCTTAGTGTTAAATGTCACTGATGATGCCTCAATTAGTGCTATGTTTGATTTAATCAAAGAAAAACATGGTGCGGTTGATATTTTAGTCAATAATGCGGGTATTACGCGTGATAATTTAATGATGCGTATGAAAGATGATGAGTGGAATGATATTATTGATACCAACCTGACTTCTGTTTTTAAAATCAGTAAAGCGGTATTGCGCGCTATGATGAAGAAACGTCATGGCCGTATTATTAATATTGGCTCAGTTGTAGGTACTATGGGTAATGCCGGTCAAGTTAATTACGCGACAGCAAAAGCCGGCTTAATTGGTTTTACCAAATCATTAGCACGTGAAGTGGCTTCTCGTGGTATTACCGTGAACACAGTTTCACCAGGTTTTATTGATACTGATATGACGCAAACATTGACGGATGAGCAAAAAGAAGGCATTTTTGCACAAGTTCCAGCAAATCGCTTAGGTAAACCGGAAGAGATTGCCAACGCGGTTGCATTCTTAGCATCTGATTCTGCAGCTTACATTACAGGTGAAACATTACATGTAAATGGCGGCATGTACATGGTTTAACCTAAGTTCGCCATTTGGCTACTTTGTGTTAAATTCGAATAAATTATAGACTATTAACAGGTTAGACCAGCGAAAAAGTAAAATTAGAAGCTTGCAAGGTTGGCTTTTGACGAATAAACTACACACAATTTTGAAAAACTGTATTTTCTAGTAAAGGAAAAAAAATGAGTACTATTGAAGAACGCGTAAAAAAAATTACTATTGAGCAACTTGGTGTAAGCGAAGACGAAGTAAAAGTTGAAGCTTCTTTTGTTGATGACTTAGGTGCTGACTCTTTAGACACTGTTGAATTAGTAATGGCGTTAGAAGAAGAATTTGATACTGAAATTCCAGATGAAGAAGCTGAGAAAATCACTACAGTTCAAGCAGCAATCGATTACGTTACTGCTAACCAGTAACAATAAACGAATGTAATTGATTTCAGGCGGTTTAATTACCGCCTGATTTGTTTTTACCGTTTGAAAAATAGTCTAACTGCTTACAGCAAGTACCTAATATTGAAACAGTTAGCTATACAACCCGCAAATATTCAATTCTATCGGAGGCAGCACATCTCATGAGACGCGTTGTAGTTACCGGTCTTGGCATGCTTAGTCCATTAGGCAATAGCCCTGAATCAACCTGGCAAAATTTACTACTTGGTAAAAGTGGTATTTCTGACATTACGCATTTTGATACCTCAGAGTATCCAACGCGGTTTGCCGGCTTAGTAAAAGATTTTGATGCACAAGACTACATGGCTCGTAAAGAAGCCAAAAAAATGGATTTATTTATTCAATATGGCGTTGCTGCTGGTGTGCAAGCTATTAAAGACTCTGGTATAGAGATCAATGAAGACAATGCCCAACGTATCGGTGTTGCCGTCGGTTCAGGTATTGGTGGTCTAGGTCTGATTGAAGAAAATCATGCAAAATTGTTAAAAACCGGTCCTCGTAAGCTATCACCGTTTTTTGTGCCATCTACTATTATCAATATGATCTCTGGCCATTTATCAATTATGTTTGGCATGAAAGGGCCAAATATTTCGATAGTAACCGCTTGTACTAGTGGCGTCCATAATATTGGCCATGCCGCGCGCATGATTGCCTATGGCGATGCTGATGCTATGGTAGCCGGTGGTGCAGAGAAAGCATCAACGACCTTAGGAATGGGGGGCTTTGGTGCGGCACGTGCCATGTCAACGCGAAATGATGCTCCGCAACAAGCTTCACGCCCTTGGGATAAAGACCGCGATGGCTTTGTTTTAGGCGATGGTGCTGGTGTGTTGGTACTTGAAGAGTACGAACACGCGAAAGCACGTGGCGCAAAAATTTACGCTGAACTTGCAGGTTTTGGCATGAGCGGCGATGCCTATCATATGACATCACCTCCCGCCGATGGTGCAGGTGCCGCTTTGGCAATGCAAAATGCCATTAATGACGCGAAAGTTGATATTGCCAAGATTGGTTATATTAATGCCCACGGCACCTCAACTCCTGCCGGTGATATTGCTGAAACTAATGCGGTGAAATCGGTATTTGGTGATTTAGCCTACCAGCTTATGGTTGGCTCAACGAAATCAATGACAGGTCATTTACTCGGTGCTGCCGGGGCGGTTGAAGCGATATTTAGCATTCAAGCGCTAGTTAATAGCGCTGTGCCACCGACCATTAACTTAGACAACCCTGATGAAGGTTGTGATCTTGACTATGTTGCTCATACCGCACGCGATGCCAATTTAGACTACGTTTTATGTAATTCTTTTGGCTTTGGTGGGACAAACGGCTCCTTGATCTTTAAGAAAGTCTAAGCAGTAATTTGCTATCGCCAGCCAAAGGGCATTTAATTGAGCGATTAATGTTAACAGCGCTTGAAATCATGCGCTTAAGCCTGAATACTTAAGCTAAGTATTCAGGCTTTTTTATGGCAGTTATGTTATTAAGTTTTGTAGATGGGCAAGAAGCTAGCGCGGTAGCAATTGATGATCGCGGCTTAGCGTATGGTGATGGTTGCTTTACCACCGCGTTGATCCTTAATGGTGAGGTGCAGATGTTGGCGCAGCATCTCAAGCGTTTAGTGCAGCAAAGCCAGCAGTTAGGCCTGCCTAGCATTGATTTGACGACACTGATAGCAACCCTTAGTCAAATCAGTACGGGTGTCACTATCGGCATAGTGAAAGTGATAATTACCTGTGGTAGTGGTGGTCGTGGTTATTCACGCCTTGGCGCCGAGCAGGCTAAAGTGATTGTTACTTTACATGATTACCCCGAAATGTATCCGCAATGGCAAAAACAGGGCATTACGGTTGGGATCAGTGAGCAAAAGCTAGGCATTAACCCTATGTTGGCTGGCCTCAAGCATCTTAATCGCTTAGAGCAGGTGTTGTTAAGAGCAGAATTAGATCAACGCCCAGAGGATGATTTATTGGTGTGCGATATTACCGGCACTGTCATTGAATGCTGTAGTGCTAATGTTTTCTGGTTAAAAGCAGGGCAATGGCAAACACCGTCTTTAACTACCGCAGGTGTTGCGGGTTTAATGCGGGCTAATATCTTGTTAAATAACCCTAGTATTCAAACAGGCGATTATTTACTTACCGATCTGGATAATATCGATGCCATGTTTATTAGTAACGCCATATTAGGTATAGTGCCAGTTAGAATTTTTAATAACCAACAATTGGATATTTCTCTGGTTAAACGCTTACAAAGCCAATGTTTAAAACCAGAAAGCTAAAGTAGATAAATGAAAAAAATATTTCTCAGTATCCCCTTGTTGATCAGACGAACACTAATTACCTTAGCAATCGCTGTACTACTAAGTATCTTGGCTATAGTTGCTGTTATGCTGACAGCGCAAATTAAAGTTCAACAGCCATTAGCTCTCACAGGGCCGGAATTTATCACCATTAAACCGGGCACGTCGTTTAACGCTTTTTCAAAGCAGTTAGTTGCTAAGGGCTGGTTGAAAAATCATTTCTGGCTGCGTAGTTATGCTAAATTTAATTCACAGCATAGCAAAATCAAGTCAGGCACTTATCAAGTGCCGGCACAGGCCAGCATTATCGATTTACTGAATTTAGTAGTGTCAGGAAAAGAACATCAATTTTCAATTACCTTTATTGAAGGCAGTACCTTCAAACAAGTCATGGTGCAGTTAGCACAACACCCCCATGTTACTCAGCAATTGGCTGACTTATCACTTGCCGACGTGGCAAAACAATTAGCCATTAAACAAGATAACCCAGAAGGTTGGTTGTTTCCGGATACTTATGCTTTTACCAAAGATACCCCAGATATTAGTATTATTAAGCGTGCTCATGACAAAATGCTTAGCGCGCTAGATAGCCAATGGCACAATCGTGCTCAAGGTTTGCCCTATCAAACGCCATATCAAGCGTTGATCATGGCGTCAATTATTGAAAAAGAAAGTGGCAAGCATGCTGAACACCCTCGTATTGCTTCGGTTTTTGTTAATCGTTTAAATAAGAAGATGCGCTTACAAACTGACCCGACAGTCATTTACGGTTTAGGCGAACGTTATCAAGGCGATATAACCTATGCACACTTACGTGAGAAAACCGCTTATAATACCTATAGAATAAAAGGCTTACCGCCAACGCCAATTGCCTTGCCAGGTGCGCAAGCCTTGCAGGCTGCCTTGCACCCAGAATCGAGTAATTATTTCTATTTTGTTAGTAATGGCGCCGGTGAGCATATATTTTCAACGAACTTAGCCGATCATAACCGTGCAGTAACAAAATATCAGCGTAAGAAAAAGTAACTTTAGTGGTTGCTAAAAATTAATTTAATGTCTTTGGAAAAGTTAAAATGAATAAAGGTAAGTTTATTGTTGTCGAAGGGATTGAAGGCGCAGGGAAATCTTCAGCAATTAGCGTTATCGAAACGGTATTGAATAATCGAAATATCCCTTTTATAAAAACGCGCGAGCCTGGCGGAACACCTTTAGCTGAAGCCTTACGTGAGATTGTAAAATCTGTTGATCATAATGAAGAGCTAACCCAAGAAACTGAGCTATTGTTGATGTATGCCAGTCGTAGTCAATTATTGGCTAATAGAATTTTACCAGCCTTAGCAAAAGGCACTTGGGTCATTGGTGATCGCCATGATTTATCATCGCGTGCTTATCAAGGTGGTGGCCGGCAATTTGATGATGCAATTATGAATGCTATCGCTGATGTTACCTTGAAAGGCTTTACACCCGATTTAACGCTTTATTTAGATATTGCGCCCGAGTTAGGCTTAGCTCGCGCACAAGCTCGAGGCGAACTAGATCGTATTGAATTAGAAAAAATTGAATTTTTTCAACGCGTTCGGGATAAATATCTGGCTTTGTCACAAGCCTCTAGCAGCACAGATATTATTGATGCCAGCCAAGACATCCAGGCGGTGCATAGTGCAGTCACCAAAGCAGTTGAAGCGTTTATTAATTGCCAACAGGGTTAACAGATGAAAACTTGGTTGCTCGGCATTCAACAACAATTAACGCGGCAAATTTATGCTAATAAATTACCGCATGCGTTATTGCTATCTGGGGTGCGCGGTGCCGGTCACGAAGAACTTGCTCATTGGCTGATAAATGTCTTGTTATGCCAAGCGCCTATTGAACAAGTCGCTAGCGAGGGGCTCGCTAGCATGCAACCTTGTGGCTATTGTAAAACTTGCAAGTTGTTTGTTAGTAATAGTTACCCAGACCACCTGACTATAGTGAATGATAAAAATACCATAGGTGTCGACTTAGTACGTAAATTGAGTCAATTTTTTGAACGAACGGCTCATATTGGCCAAGTAAAAACCGCCTGGGTTAATCATGCCGATACCATGACAGTATCCGCAGCTAACGCTTTACTAAAAACCTTAGAAGAGCCAACATCTGACAGTTTTATCATTTTAACAACAGATCGCAACGATATGTTATTACCGACAATTATTAGCCGTTGCCAGAAAATTGAAATACGCCCACCCGTTGGCCAAAAACTGTTGGCTGAATTTAATCATCAAGCGGGTGATGCGTTTACGAACTTAAGTCACTTGAGTGATTTAACTGATAGCGCAGCCGTCGTTGCATTTACCGATTTTCGTGATAAGGTCGAACGTTATCTTTGTGCACATCAACATCGTCTTGAGATATTAGCCGTTTTAGTCGATTCACCTGATGGCTTTCGTTGGCTAGAAAAAATACTGGTAGACTTAATGCGCCAACAATGGGGTTGGCAAAAACATCCTCAAGATAAGCAAGTTATTAACAAGCAACAGTTATGGCAGGTATATAATTTAGTGCAAGGCGCAAATATTAAAATCAAGACCTTAGTACAAGTTAATCGGCAGTTTTTAAGTGAAAAATTACTCGCTGATATTCATCTTGTACTATGTGATAACAAGCCAAAAGTAGAGGGATGATTTTGGAAACTATTACACTTGAATTTATTTCTGATCGAGATCTATATCAGTCGTATATGCCATTTATGAAAAATGGCGGTTTATTTATTCGCACCTCAGAGCATTTTGAATTAGCAACCGATGTAAAGTTAATTGTCACCTTGCCAGATTCATTAGAGTCTTCTGAGATTACCGGCAAAGTTTCTTGGATCACCCCGGTTGGCGCGCAAAATGGCACACCAGCAGGGATAGGGGTAAGCTTTATTGAAGATCCGGATAATATTCGTAACCAAATTGATAAATCGATAGGACGTTTACTTAACTCTTCGGAGCCAACCTTATCAATGTAAGGTATCCGATAGGCTATTTCATCTAAACTAAAACAACCTTATAGCGACAAAATTCCATTAAATTTTGAGCACATTCGTGCGGAGTACCCAGTGTTTATAGATTCACATTGCCATTTAGACCGACTAAAACTTGAAGAGTTCGATGATAACTTAGATAATGTTGTTGAGGCAGCGCTTGCCGAGAAGGTTGATACCTTACTGTGTGTTAGCGTGACCTTAGCAGAGTTTCCAGCCATGGCAGAACAGACCGCTAAATATAACAATGTTTGGCTAACCTGTGGCGCTCACCCGCTTAATCAGGATGATGAAATAGACCCAGCACAATTAAGCCGTCTTGCCACCCATCCACGGGTGATTGCGATTGGTGAAACCGGTCTAGATTACTTTTACGCGCCAGAAACTAAACCGGTTCAACTTGACTCTTTCCGCAAGCATATTCGAGTAGCCAATCAACTTAACAAACCCCTGATCATTCATACTCGTGATGCCCAAGAAGACACTTTAGCTATTTTAAGATCAGAGCAAGCAGAGCAGGTGGGCGGAATTTTACATTGTTTTACCGAAAGCTGGGAAATGGCAGAACAAGCGATAGCCATGGGCTTTTATATTTCCTTTTCGGGTATTGTAACGTTCAAGAATGCTAGCGCACTCAGAGAAGTGGCGAAAAAAGTACCGGCAGAACGCTTTTTAATTGAAACAGACGCGCCTTATCTAGCGCCGGTCCCGCACCGTGGAAAACAAAATCAGCCAGCATACGTAGTGGAAGTGGCAAAACATCTCGCCAGTATCCGCGGCACGTCAGTTGCTGAAATCGCCCGGCAATCAAGTGAAAACTTCCACCGACTATTCCCACAAACACGCACTTAGCCCTAAGCTAGTAGAGTTCATGTTAATTTATTCGTACTGCAAGCAACCTGCTTTACCTTGGGTAATAATAAGCAAAACTTTAAGTAAACAGCGAAAAAAATGCCCAAAATTATTGCTAATTTTGGGCTCAGGGGATGGCTCAAAAGGAGATGAGCCTGCGCTAATAAACTGGCAAAATTTACCTAAAGATTAACTTTAAAAAAATCACTATCTTAACATCAATTCCTCGGTTAAGAGGCTGCGAGCAACAGGTTGGTAACTCACCTGTAGAATTAAGTGTAGTGCAAGTCTTTATAAATGCAAAAATAAATTTAATTACTTTATCTTTTTGAATTATAAGGAGTAGTTTATGTTAGTTCTTGGTGGTTAATTTTTAACCAAATAACTTATGCACCTTTTATCTACGGCTTTTGCACAGCTTCTGCACTGTTATCAAGTGGAGAGTTGGCTAGGTAATATTAAATTTATGTGTCATGATATTTACCATCATAATTTTCTATAAAACATAAGAGCTTAGGTTTGTTAAATCGTATCTGGAGTGGATTTTTCTTTCTCGCATTTATCTCGGCCATAGTGCAATGGCTAGTGTTTGATCAAGTTTTAATTTTTGCAGAATTGGTTAACGCCATTTTCGATATGTCTAAAGTCACGGTTGAAATTGCTATCGGCCTGATCGGCATCTTAAGCTTTTGGCTCGGGATGATGAAAATTGCTGAACATGCCGGCATTATCGACAAGCTTGCTCAGTTTATATCGCCGTTATTTGTACGGCTTATGCCCGGCGTACCGAAAGGTCATCCCGCAATGGGCTCTATGACCATGAATTTATCTGCGAACTTTCTTGGCTTAGATAACGCTGCAACACCGCTTGGATTAAAAGCGATGCAAGATTTACAATCGCTTAACCCCAATAAAGACACAGCGACCAACGCACAAATTTTGTTTTTAGTGTTAAATACTTCTTCGGTGACATTATTTCCGGTTACCGTCTTTGTTTATCGCGCCCAACAAGGGGCGATAAACCCAACAGATGTCTTTGTGCCGATTTTATTAGCAACTTTTGCATCAAGCTTTGTCGGCTTATTAGTTGTTGCCTTTGTGCAGAAAATAAAACTTTATCAACAAGTTATTTTACTTTACTTGGCCGCGGGTATTGCCCTTGTCGGTAGTGTCGCGGCTTATTTTTCTACTTTGAGTGCAGAGCTGTTAGCACAGCAATCTTCATTAATGGGTAATCTTCTCATTTTCAGTACCTTGATCTGCTTTTTGTTCTTTGCCCTAAAACGTCAGGTAAATGTTTACGACAGCTTTATCGAAGGTGCTAAACAGGGCTTTGAAACCAGTATAAAAATCATTCCTTACCTTTTAGCGATGTTATGCGCTATTGGTGTATTCAGGGCCAGCGGCGCATTAGATATTTTGGTTGATGGTATACGTCAAATAGTTATGTACTTTAATGGTGATACACGCTTTGTTGATGCTTTACCGACCGCATTTATGAAACCGTTAAGTGGTTCGGGAGCTCGTGCCATGATGATTGAAACCATGAACGCTCATGGCGCCGATTCATTTGCTGGCCGTTTAGCGTCGATTGTTCAAGGCTCGACTGAAACCACTTTTTATGTTTTAGCGGTATATTTTGGCTCTGTCGGCATTCGTTATAGTCGCCACGCACTTGCTTGTGGTCTTGTTGCTGATGCCGCTGGCATAACAGCCGCGATCGGTGTTTGTTATTGGTTTTTCGGCTAATTATTAATATTGTCGACACTTAACCTAGATAGTTAAAATATTTTATAGTCAATAATAGGCTAAGTATCAAAAGGTGATCTTTTATTTTATATCTTATAAAAACAATGCTTTATCTTTAGTTTTAGGTTTGTTTTGAATTACTATGTAACATCACCTTAAGACTAAGGTCTACTCTTGATTGTCGACAATACTTACTTTTCAACATTGACTATTAGTAAAAAATCGCTATTATTACCCCACTGTTTTTAAAAGTGTCGACAATAATGGCTTTGAATAACCCAACTACGCAAGCAGCTGTCACAACCGCAGACAAAGTATTTGAGCAAATGTTACATGCTATAGTCGATGGCACGATACAATCTGGCAGTAAAATTAGTGAACCAGAACTTGCCAAAAACTATCAAATTAGCCGCTCAACCCTACGCGAAGCATTAAACCGTCTAGAAAAATGTCACCTTATCGAACGTAAAGCCAATGTTGGCTCCCGTGTTGTTGAATGTTCAATTGCCGGCCTTTTAGAGATCTATGTGGTTCGTGAAGCGCTCGAAGGCATGGCTTGTCGTCAAGCCGCGATGAATATGACCGATGATGAAATTTTAGAAATGAAAGCTATCCTTACCCAACATGCTAGTGCTAAGGCATTGCGTGATGGCGTTTCATATTATCAAGAAGAAGGTGATTTAGACTTTCATTATAAGGTCATACTGGGTAGTCATAATCAACAACTGATTAATATCTTGTGTGGTCAACTTTATCATCTTGTACGTATGTATCGTTGCCAGTTTGGTATGAATAGTCCGCGCGCAACAAAAGCATTTGATGAGCATTCTCGAATTATAGAGGCGATAGCCGATCGTGATGGCGAGTTAGCGGAAATGCTAATGAGACGTCATATTGCTGCTTCTAGAAAAAACATCGAAATCAAAATAGCTAAACAACAATTGTCAGAAATTAACGATAAAAAGTAGAGGAAATACTATGTCTAAGCAAATATCAGCGGGCGCTAAATTTCGCCTAGCATTAGCAAACAATAAACCGCTTCAAGTAGTGGGTACTATCAATGCCTACAGTGCCATGATGGCTGAGCAAATAGGACATCAAGCGATATATCTATCAGGTGGTGGTGTTGCAAATGCTTCTTATGGTTTACCTGATCTTGGTATGACCTCACTAAATGATGTTATCGCTGACGTACAAAGAATTACTGCAGCTTCAAGTTTACCTTTGCTTGTTGATATTGACACCGGTTGGGGGGGCGCTTTTAACATAGCCAAAACTATCCGTGATATGGAAAAAGCTGGCGCTGCTGCTGTGCATATTGAAGACCAAGTAGCGCAAAAACGTTGTGGACATCGTCCAAATAAAGAAATTGTCACCACAGATGAAATGGCTGACCGTATTCGCGCTGCTGTTGATGCTCGTATTGATCCAGATTTTTTCATCATGGCTCGTACAGATGCTTTTGCTCAAGAAGGGCTAGCCGCTGCCATTGAACGTGCTAAAGCTTATGTTGCTGCGGGTGCTGATGGTATTTTTGCGGAAGCCATTCAAACAGAAGAGCACTACCGTGCCTTTACTGAAGCCTTAGATGTACCTGTACTTGCGAATATCACTGAGTTTGGCCAAACAGAGCTTTGGAACAAACAGCAGTTAGGTGAGTGGGGTTGTGCAATGGTACTTTACCCATTATCAGCTTTTCGTGCGATGAACAAAGCCGCAGAGTCTGTTTATAGAACATTATTAAATGATGGCGATCAAAAAGCTGAAATTGAAAATATGCAAACACGCATGGACTTATATGATTATCTTGGTTACCACGATTATGAGCAAAAGTTAGATTCATTATTTGCTGATGGAAAAAATAAATAATTTACCGATTAAAATTTAAAAGAATGAGGAAAATATTATGTCAGATAAAAAATTAAGCGGTGCAGGTTTACGTGGTCAAAGTGCTGGTGAAACAAAACTTTGTACGGTTGGTCAATCAGGTAGTGGTTTAACTTATTGTGGTTACGATGTTGCCGATTTAGCAGAAAACGCTACTTTTGAAGAAGTGGCTTATTTATTATTTAATGGTGAATTACCAACAGTTGCACAGTTAGCTGAATATAAAGCCCAATTGCTGACGATGCGTGATATCCCACAAGCATTAAAAGAGGTGTTAAAGCTTATCCCTAAAGACGCTCATCCTATGGATGTCATGCGTACGGGTTGTTCATTTTTAGGTAATGTTGAACCAGAAGTTGATTTTTCAGAGCAAAACAAAGCGGCGAACCGTTTGCTAGCCGCTTTCCCAGCAATTATGTGTTATTGGTATAAATATTCACATGATGGTGTTGAGATTGATTGTCATACCTCAGAAGACTCACTCGGCGGACACTTTTTACGTTTATTAAATCAAGAAGAGCCCTCAGAGCAACATAAACGTGTTATGGATGTTTCGTTAATTTTATATGCCGAGCATGAATTTAACGCCTCAACATTTACTGCGCGTGTTTGTGCATCGACTTTATCAGATATGTATTCTTGTGTTACTGGTGCTATTGGTACGTTACGTGGCCCACTTCACGGTGGTGCTAACGAAGCGGCTATGGATATGATCCAAAAGTTCACTTCACCTGCTGATGCAAAAGAGCAAATGGCAGGCATGTTAGCACGTAAAGAAAAAATCATGGGCTTTGGTCATGCAATTTACCGCACGTCAGACCCACGTAATGTCATCATCAAAGCTTGGTCTGAAAAGTTAGCCGCTGAAAATGGTGATACATCACTTTACGATATCTCAGTCGCTTGTGAAGAATTCATGTGGGACACTAAGAAATTATTCTGTAATGCCGATTTTTTCCATGCCTCAACCTATAACTATATGGGTATTCCAACCAAGTTATTTACGCCAATTTTTGTTTGTTCACGCTTAACCGGTTGGGCTGCTCACGTTATGGAACAGCGTACTAATAACCGTATTATTCGTCCGTCCGCTGACTATACAGGTAGTGAACCACGTAAGGTTCAAGCTATTGCTGAGAGAGCATAAGACTGATCAGCTAACCTTAACTTTATGTATGGACGCTAATGCCCTATAGAATAGGCGCTGTATCCTCCAGCTAAAGTTAGGTTACCTGCTTTCGTCTAGCTTATATTTAACAAAGGTATTTTCGAAAAATACCTTTGTTTTTAACTAAATATTGTGGATTAAGTTATGAACTATGATTATCGCAAACCACTGCCGGGTGCAAATATTGACTATTTCGATACCCGATCTGCAGTTGAAGAAATAAGCCCAGGCGCGTATGCCAAATTACCTTACACATCACGTGTTTTAGCTGAGCAACTTGTCCGCCGTTGTGACCCTGAAACCTTAACGGCTTCATTAAAGCAAATCATTGAAGGTAAGCAAGACCTAGATTTTCCTTGGTACCCTGCACGTGTGGTTACGCATGATATATTAGGCCAAACCGCCTTAGTTGATTTAGCCGGACTTCGGGATGCCATTGCTGCACAAGGTGGCGATCCTGCAAAAGTTAACCCAGTGGTACCAACGCAATTAATTGTCGATCACTCACTTGCGGTCGAAGCACCGGGTTCTGACCCAGAAGCGTTCGAAAAAAACCGTGCCATTGAAGATCGCCGTAATGCTCATCGTTTTCACTTTATTGAGTGGACCAAAACTGCCTTTAAGAATGTTGATGTGATCCCAGCCGGTAACGGCATTATGCATCAGATCAATTTAGAGAAAATGTCGCCAGTTATTCAAGCACGTGATGGTGTTGCTTTCCCTGATACTTGTGTGGGCACAGATAGCCATACCCCCCATATCGATGCGTTAGGTGTTATTGCCATTGGTGTTGGTGGCTTAGAAGCTGAAACAGTTATGTTAGGCCGCCCATCTATGATGCGCTTGCCGGACATTATTGGTGTCAGGTTAATCGGTCAACGTAAACCCGGTATTACTGCTACTGATATTGTACTGGCTATCACGGAATTCTTACGTAATGCAAAAGTCGTATCGAGTTACTTAGAGTTCTTTGGTGAAGGCACGAAAAACTTGACGATTGGTGACAGAGCAACCATTTCAAATATGACACCAGAATACGGTGCATCTGCCGCCATGTTCTACATTGATCAACAAACAATTGATTATTTGAAAATTACCGGTCGTGAACCAGAGCAAGTAGCGCTAGTGGAAACTTATGCAAAGCATACCGGGTTATGGGCTGATGCTTTGGTTGACGCACAGTATAAACGTGTGCTTGAATTTGATTTGTCTACGGTTGGGCGTAACTTAGCCGGACCTTCGAACCCACATCGTCGTTTAGCGACAGCTGACTTGGCAGCAAAAGATATTGCCAAAAATTTAGACGATTGTAAGGCACAAGAAGCGAAGGGTGAAATGCCTGATGGTGCGGTAATTATTGCCGCTATTACCTCATGTACCAATACCTCTAACCCTCGTAACGTCGTTGCGGCAGGTCTTATTGCAAAACGCGCTAACGAATTAGGTTTAGTGCGTAAACCTTGGGTTAAATCGTCATTTGCACCAGGTTCAAAAGTGGCCAAACTTTATTTAGAAGAAGCAGGCCTGTTATCTGAAATGGAAAAATTAGGCTTCGGTATCGTCGGCTATGCATGTACCACGTGTAACGGTATGTCAGGCGCTTTAGATCCTAAAATTCAACAAGAAATCATTGACCGCGATTTATACGCTACTGCGGTATTATCAGGTAACCGTAACTTTGATGGTCGGATTCACCCCCATGCTAAACAAGCATTTTTAGCTTCACCGCCATTAGTGGTTGCTTATGCTATTGCTGGTACCATCCGTTTTGATATTGAAAAAGATGTGCTAGGGCAAGATCAAAATGGTAACGATATTACCTTAAAAGATATTTGGCCAAGTGATGAAGAAATAGATGCTATCGTCGCGTCCAGCGTTAAGCCTGAGCAATTCAAGAAAATTTACACGCCAATGTTCGATTTGGGTGCGTTTGAGCCGGCTGAAAGCCCGTTATATGACTGGGATCCTAAAAGTACTTATATCCGTCGTCCGCCATATTGGGAAGGGGCCTTAGCGGGTAAACGTACCATGAAAGGTATGCGGCCATTAGCCGTATTGGGCGATAATATTACTACTGATCATTTATCACCATCAAATGCTATTCAGTTAAACAGTGCATCAGGGGCATACCTGAAGAAAATGGGTTTACCTGTTGAAGACTTTAACTCATACGCCACTCACCGTGGCGATCATGAAACGACACAACGAGCAACCTTCGCTAACCCGAAATTGTTTAATGAAATGTGTCGTGATGAAAATGGCGAAGTTAAGCAAGGTTCACTAACCCGTATCGAGCCAGAAGGTGTTGAGTCTCGTATGTGGGAAGCAATTGAAACTTATATGAATCGTAAGCAACCATTAATCATCATTGCTGGCGCTGATTATGGTCAGGGCTCTTCGCGTGACTGGGCTGCAAAAGGCGTTCGTTTAGCAGGTGTAGAAGTGATTGTCACTGAAGGTTTTGAACGTATTCATCGTACCAACTTAGTTGGTATGGGGGTATTACCATTAGAGTTTACTAACGGTGAAACTCGCCATACTTACAATATTGACGGTAGTGAAACTTATGATGTGGTTGGTACTACATCACCAGGCGCCGCGATGACCGTGGTCATGACACGTAAGGATGGAGAGGTTGTAGAAATTCCAGTGAAGTGTCGTTTAGACACCGCAGAAGAAGTTTCTGTGTACGACGGTGGTGGGGTTTTACAAAAGTTTGCCACTGATTTCTTAAAATCAAACTTATAACTGAATTGAATGGTTTAATATGAAAGCCAACTCAGTGTAGTTATACAATCGAAAGCAGCAATTTAGACAACTAATTGCTGCTTTTTTATATTTTATATAGCTGAGAAACGAAACAATAGTTAAGGAAAAAAACATGAGTAATGCTCCTCAAGCTCACTTGCCGCAAGTGAAAATCCCCGCAACTTACCTGCGAGGCGGTACATCTAAAGGTGTATTTTTTAATCTCACAGATTTACCAGAGCGTTGCCAAGCACCCGGTGAAGCTCGCGATAACATGTTATTACGCGTTATTGGCAGCCCAGACCCTTACGGTAAACAAACCGATGGTATGGGCGGGGCTACTTCTAGTACCAGTAAAACGGTTATTTTAGCGAAATCCGAGGTGGCTGAGCACGACGTTGATTATCTATTTGGTCAAGTGGCTATCGATAAAGCGTTTGTTGATTGGAGTGGTAATTGCGGTAACTTAACCGCAGCAGTAGGCTCATTTGCTATTATGTCAGGTTTAGTACCGCAAAGTCGTATTCCTGAAAATGGTGTTTGTACGGTACGTATTTGGCAAAAGAACATTGCTAAAACAATTATTGCGCAAGTCCCTATTCGCAATGGTCAGGTGCAAGAAACTGGAAACTTCGAGCTTGATGGTGTTACTTTTCCTGCCGCCGAAGTGCCGGTCGAGTTTATTGCTCCCGTTGACCCGAGCGAGGCGATGTTTCCCACCGGCAATGTTGTCGATGAATTGCATGTTCCTGCCGTAGGAGCATTTAAGGCCATGACATTACAGGTCACTATGATCAGTGCCGGTATACCAACCATTTTTTTAAATGCACAAGATATCGGTTATACCGGTATTGAGTTGCAAGAAGCGATAAATGGTGATGAAGCAGCACTAGAGCGCTTTGAAACCATTCGTGCGGCCGGTGCAATTAAAATGGGTTTGATTAATGATGTCGCTGAAGCGGCGGCACGCCAACATACCCCAAAAGTTGCTTTTGTTAGTGCCGCGAAAGATTATATAACCTCAAGTGGTAAAACAGTCTCAGCGACAGATATTGATTTACATGTTCGTGCTTTGTCTATGGGTAAATTACACCATGCCATGATGGGCACAGCAGCAGTGGCTATCGGTGCAGCTGCTGCTATTCCTGGCACTTTAGTCAATTTAGCTGCCGGTGGTGGCGAGCGCGAAGCGGTTGTTTTTGGTCACCCGTCAGGGACATTAAAAGTCGGGGCCCAAGCCATGAAAATAGCTGGGATGTGGACAGTAAATAAAGCTATTATGAGTCGCAGCGCTCGGGTTTTAATGGAGGGGTCAGTACGCATCCCTGAAGATTCTTTTTAGCTTATTTGCGTTATTTATATTTTATAAAAAAATAACCGCAATGAGCGCGAAATCGTTGTTAGTGTAAGCACTAGCAGCGATTTTTATCATAAAGGTTTTACGGGTGATAAATTTTCGTTTGTTCTAAGTTAATCCCAGATAAATTTCAATTCTCTAATAGTATCTAGTAAAGTTTGTCGATAGCAGGATGGGAAGTTTGAACGGAGTCATAGCGGACTTTTTAATAAACTAGCACAAGGAAAGGCAATATTTGCCTTAGTAAAATCAATATTTACCAACAAAGCGCAATAAATTGACCGATAATTGCTAATTACGACTGATAGCGCTTTAATTTCAGACGCTATCAGGGTATGTTATGCGTTTTTATTATAGGCATCAGCATTAATGACAAAAAATACCTTTTATCGTGACTTATACAATCAAGTCGACGCCTTGATCAGTGATGAGGCAGATGTCATTGCTAATATGGCAAACGTCAGCGCCTTATTGTTTGAACAATTAACTGAGGTTAATTGGGTTGGTTTTTATCGCTTGATAAATGACGAACTGGTACTGGGGCCATTTCAAGGTAAAGTGGCTTGTATTCGCATTCCAGTCGGTCGAGGGGTGTGCGGCACAGCTGCCGCAGAAAATACCGTACAACGTATTGCTGATGTGCATGACTTTGACGGTCACATTGCTTGTGACGCTCGTAGTAATTCGGAAATTGTCTTACCTTTAACCTTAGGCAATAAGGTCATTGCGGTCCTCGATATTGACAGTATTGCCTTTAATCGCTTTGATAGTGATGATCAGGCAGGGCTAGAAAAAATTGTTAGTTTATTTGAAAATGTTATGATCAAGCATGGCGTGGTAAACTAATGAAAGAATTTATTGTTATTCATGACTACTTAGTTTCCGAGGCTGTTGTTGGCGATTGGGATGGTCAGGAAGAAGAAATTGCTGAGCGTATTAATGAAATTTATCATACGGTTTATGACTTAGCAGAAGAAGATATTGCGCCAGAGGTTTTAGAGCATTTGCTGTCTTTGGTGTGGGATACGTGGATAGGGCAAGAAGCCTTAGCTGAAATTGAAAGTGATGATATTTATGATTGGTGCCGACACTTGTTGGAAAATCGTGAACAATATCTTGCAGAGCAGAATTAAAATTTTTTAAAAAGTTGTATTTATGGAAAATAAAACAGAAAGTGAAGTGAAAGTGATAGAAGAAACAGCAGTTGAAACAACGTCAAACGTTGAAACTGAAGTTAAGCGTATTAGCACCAAAGAAATTATCGCCTATTTGGCGGAAAAATTTCCGGCCTGCTTTTCTATTCAGGGTCATGCAAAACCACTAAAAATTGGTATTTTTCAAGACTTAGCGGTTAAATTAACGGGTGATGAAACGGTAAGCAAAACGCGTTTGCGTCAAGCACTGAGACATTACACCAGTAGTTGGCGCTACCTAAAAGCGATTAAAGTTGGCGCATTTCGTGTCGATATCGACGGCAATGACTCAGCAGAAATCGATCAAGAGCAAGCTGATTATGCCAGTAAAACTTTAAAAGAAAGCCAAGAAAAATTTGGTAACAAAAACACTAAAGACAAAGTCGCGAAAAAACCTTATAAAGGTAATGCCGGTAAGGGAACTAAGTCTACTAGTAAAGACTCTACAGATAATAGTCGCAAAGAAAAATTCACTGCGGTTAAGTCGAGTAAACGTGCTCCTACAAAAGCAGCGGTTAAACTTAAACCTGTTGAAACCAGTAATGTCGTTGTTGGCAAAAATATCAAAGTACAATTGGGACAATCGTCCATGGATGCAGTTATAACAGAAGTTTCCGGTAACGATGTTAGCGTGCAATTAAACTCAGGTATGGTTGTTAAAACACAAGTTAAAAATATTTTTACAGAATAAATTTGGAGTATGTGAATGCATAAATTTTGTCGTATAGCTGTTGCGGTCGCATTGTCAGTTGCCAGTCTTTCAGTATTCGCTGAGAGAAAAGAAGACAATGTGGAACTGCCAATATTGGCGCCTGAAAGCCAACATGCTACATCCACCAAGCGGATAACGGCGCAGTTTACGCGTGCACATTACAAAAAAATAGCCATTGATGATTTACTCTCAGAACAAATTTTTGATCGTTATATTAAACAGTTAGATTATGCGCGTAATGTTTTTCTTGCTTCTGATATTAAAGGGTTTGAACAATATCGCGATGAATTTGATACCGTCATTTCGCGTGGAAAACTTGATATTGCTTATCAAATATATAACCTTAATTTACAACGACGACTAGAGCGTTATCAATATGCGATAAGTTTAATAGCAAACGAAGAGCCGTTTAATTTTGAACTTGATGAATATTATAATTTTGACCGCGAAGACGCCCAATGGCCTAATTCAATTGACGAATTAAATGAATTATGGCGTAAAAAAGTTAAGTATGATGCGCTTAATTTAACATTGGCAGGTAAAGAGTGGGAAAAGGTTCAGGAAGTCTTAGGTAAGCGTTATCGTTATGCGATAAAACGCTTAAAGCAAAGTGAAAGTGAAGATGTTTTTCAAATGGTGATGAATAGCTTTGCTCGTGTCGTTGAACCGCATACATCATATTTGTCGCCACGAAATGCCGAACGTTTTCAAATGGAAATGAATTTATCTCTAGAAGGCATTGGTGCTGTTTTACGTGCTGAAGAAGATTACACCGTTATTCAAAGTGTTGTTGTTGGCGGTCCGGCAGATAAGTCGAAAGAACTAAAACCCAAAGATCGTATCGTGGGTGTTTCGCAAGATGATAAAGAGTTTGTTGATGTTATCGGTTGGCGTTTAGATGATGTTGTTGAACTGATTAAAGGTCCGAAAGGCAGTAAAGTAAGATTACAAGTATTAGGTGCAGACTCTGAGGATGATAGCAGCATTAAAGTGGTATCTATTGTCAGAGACACGATAAAACTTGAAGACCGTGCCGCGAAATCAGAAGTATACTTTGAAAAAGCAGGTGATGAAAATTCTAAGAAGCTGGGTGTGATCACCATACCTAGTTTTTATAACCATTTATCACGCGATGTTAAACTTGAGCTTGCTAAACTAAAAGACGAAAACGTTGCCGGTATTATTGTCGACCTTCGCGGTAATGGCGGTGGCTCGTTAACCGAAGCAACATTACTGACCGGCTTGTTTATTGATAAAGGCCCGGTAGTACAAGTACGTGATGGTGCAAACCGGGTATTAGTTAACAGCGATAAAGACGGCATTAGCTATTATGACGGGCCATTAACCGTGATGGTTGATCGTTATAGTGCTTCAGCCTCAGAAATATTCTCGGCAGCAATTCAAGATTATGGCCGAGGCGTTATTGTCGGTGAACATACTTTTGGTAAAGGCACAGTGCAACAGCATAGAGGTTTAGGTCGAGTTTATGATTTATACGAAAAGCCGTTTGGTAGTATTCAATTTACCATAGCTAAATTTTATCGAATTAATGGTGGCAGCACGCAACATCGTGGTGTCTTACCTGATATTGAGTTTCCTTCAGCCATAGACCCAGCAGACTGGGGAGAAAGCAAAGAAGAAAACGCTTTACCTTGGGACCAAATTCCTAAAGCTCGATACCGTAAACTTAATGATATTAGCCAAGATTTGTCTTATCTAAGCTCGTTGCATAATTCACGCCTTGCGCAAAACCGAGAGTTCAACTATTTACTTTCAGATATCGCCGAATATAAAGCTGAAAAAGATGATAAAACAATCTCGCTAAATTTGGTGAAGCGGAAAGAAAAAAGAGAAAGCCGTAAAGCGAAGCAATTACAGCGAGCCAACGAACGACTGACCATTTTAGGTAAAGAAGAAGTGGCTAGCTTAGATGATTTGCCAGAAGATTTAGAAGAACTAGATCCATTTTTAGACGAGACCGCAAGAATTACCTTTGATCTAGTGACATTGGGTAAAGTAGCGAAAAAATAAGCGTTATTATAAGCGGATAATGAAAACCACCTTCGGGTGGTTTTTTCATAGCTGTTGTTTGCGGCTAATTTTTAGTTATATTAACTGCATAGTTATTCGTATATTCCTTATAAACAAAGGGCTTGTTAGCTGCGAATTGTCAAAAAAAACTTGCACAATTTGCTAACAGTCGGCATCTTACTAACACAAATAATTTAACCATAAAAATAACTAAGATAATAAGGTGTAAATTTATCTATGTCAGATCTTCAATCAATGCGACAACCTTCCATGTTGGACTCTTTAATTCCCATTATTGTCCTTATTTGCTTATTAATTGCAGGCGTGACATTTTTTGGTGATGGTTCATCACAAGGGCCTAACCAAATAGCTTTGCTGTTATCAACCGGTGTTGCTGCAGTGATTGGGCTTAAAAATGGTTATACATGGCAGACCATGGAAAAAGCCATTATCCACGGTATATCGATTTCTCTAGGTGCGGTATTAATTTTATTAGCGGTCGGTTCATTAATTGGTACTTGGTTACTTTCTGGTACTGTGCCGACATTAGTATATTATGGCTTAAAAATTATCGACCCCAGTTGGTTTTATGCCGCGACTTGTTTGGTCTGTGGTATTGTGGCTATGAGTATTGGTAGTTCATGGACCACAGCAGCGACAGTCGGTGTTGCTTTTATTGGTATTGCTGGCGGTTTTGAACTTTCACCATCAGTTACCGCAGGGGCCGTTATTTCAGGTGCTTATTTTGGCGACAAGTTATCACCACTGTCTGAAACCACTAATTTAGCGCCTGCCGTAGCTGGTAGTGAGTTATTTGCCCACATTCGCTACATGTTATGGACGACTATTCCTTCAATAACTATTGCCTTAATTTTATTTCTCATTATTGGCTTTAATCATTCATCATCAGAGATTGGTAACACCGATAGCATTGCAACATTAACCAGCACCTTAGAAAGTACGTACAATATTTCACTGTTAAATTTAATACCGCTTATTATTTTATTAGTGTTAGCATTCAAAAAAATGCCAGCTTTTCCTGCTGTGGCAATCGGCGCTATTATTGGCGCAATTTGGGCTGTGATTTTCCAACAAGATTTAATTTTGGCTATGGCACAAGACGGCGTTGATTCAACGAAAGGTATTATCATGGTGGTTTGGACTGCTTTCTTTGATGGTGTCGTTGTTGAAACCGGTAATGCTGAAATTGATCAGTTATTAAGTCGAGGTGGTATGGCTGGTATGTTAAATACCATCTGGCTAGTGGTGACGGCGTTAAGCTTCGGAGCAATTTTGGAGCATCTGGGTATGCTGAAAAAGTTTGTTGAATCAATTTTGGCGGCAGCAAAATCAACCGGAAGTTTAATTGCCAGCACGGTAGCAACCTGTATAGGTACTAATTTAATTACCGCCGACCAGTATATGGCTATTGTAATGCCGGGTAGAATGTACAAAGAAGAGTATAAAAAAAGAGGTTTAGATCCAGTAGTATTAAGCCGTACATTAGAAGATTCAGGAACCATAACTTCTCCACTAATTCCATGGAACACCTGTGGTGCTTTTATGTTTGCTGCGATGGCATTAACCTCTTATGATTATATTTTTTATTGCTTCTTTAACCTAATTAACCCAATTTTAGCTGTGGCATACGGTTATATGGGCTTTAAAATTAAAAAATTAGTGGCAACAACATAAAATATTTACAAAATTAATAAATATTCATAAAGCCTGTATTAAGCAGGCTTTTTAAGTTTAAGCTGAACTCGCTTTACGCTGCAATTAACACCCTTACTAGCTGTTATTTAAAAGCGTCAACAAAATAATGTTTTCTATCAAGGATCCGCATGAGTGATTTTACCCCACGCTACTTAGCTGACTACAGTGAAGCAAACTTTTCAATTGCGACTGTTGACCTAACCTTTGACCTCGATGAATATAAAACTCGGGTCACTAACCGCATGAAATTAACACGTAAGGTCGCCAATAATCAGCCCTTAGTGTTAGATGGCGAGCACTTAAGTTTAATCTCGGTTTCTCTCGACGAGCAACTACTCTGCAAAGCTGACTATCAGGTCAATGATACTTCTCTTACCATAGTGATTGATCGTGATGAATTTACCTTAGAAATAGTTACTGAAATTAATCCCGTCGACAATACCACGCTTGAAGGCTTGTTTAAGTCTGGTGATGCTTATTGTACCCAATGTGAAGCAGAAGGCTTTAGGCGGATTAGTTATTACCTCGATCGTCCCGATGTTATGGCAACCTTTACCACTAAAGTCATTGCCGATAAAGCCCAGTTTCCTTACTTGTTGTCAAATGGTAATAAAATCGCGGCCGGTGATTTGGCCAATGGACAACATTACGTGCAATGGCATGACCCATTCCCGAAACCGAGTTATTTATTTGCCTTAGTTGCTGGTGACTTTGAGGTTTTACGCGATGTTTATCGCACAGGTTCGGATCGTGAAGTCGCGCTGGAGATTTTTGTTGATCAGGGCAATATAAATAAAGCCCACCATGCGATGGCGTCGTTAAAACACTCGATGACATGGGATGAAGAAACTTTCGGACTTGAATATGATCTTGATATTTATATGATAGTAGCGGTCGATTTTTTCAATATGGGGGCAATGGAAAATAAAGGCCTGAATGTTTTTAACAGTAAATTTGTTTTAGCGGATGCAGCGAGCGCAACCGATGTTGATTACTTTAATGTTGAGGCTGTTATCGCCCATGAATATTTTCATAACTGGACCGGCAATCGTGTGACCTGTCGAGATTGGTTCCAACTGAGTCTAAAAGAAGGGCTAACGGTATTTAGAGATCAGCAATTTAGTGCTGATATGCATTCAGCTGCGGTAACACGCATTCAAAATGTTCGCGTGTTACGCTCGCAACAATTTGCCGAAGACGCAGGCCCGATGGCTCATCCGATACGTCCCGAAAAAGTTATCGAAATGAATAACTTTTACACCTTAACGGTTTACGAGAAGGGCGCTGAAGTGATTCGTATGATCCATACTTTACTCGGTGCTGATAAGTTTAGAAAAGGCTTAGATTTATATTTTGCTCGTTTTGATGGTATGGCAGTCACTTGTGATGACTTTATTAATGCTATGGCGGATGCCTCGCATATTGATCTTAGTCAGTTTAAGCGTTGGTATACACAAGCTGGCACACCTTTGTTAAAGGTCAGTGAACGCTTTGATAAAGAGTTGGCCGAATACCAGTTAACTATCGAACAAACTAATCACGATCATCCTGTACTGCATATTCCCGTCGGTATTGAGTTAATTTCCGAGCACCAACAGCAAAATCACGCACAGTTACTCGAGCTCACTGAAGCAAAGCAAAGTTGGACTTTTAAAGGCTTGCAGCACAAACCCGTGTTAGCTTTATTAAGTGGCTTTACTGCGCCCGTTAAAACGCAATTTTTACAATCTGATCAAGACCTACAATGCATTATGACTCGTGCCAACGATGAGTTTTGTCGTTGGGATGCCGGGCAAAAACTATTAACGACTTATATTACGCGCATGATGTCAGAACCGACATTGAGCTTACCCGATAATTTATATCAGGCCTTTAGAACGATATTAAATGCCGATATTTCAGCGGCTTTTAAAGCGGAACAATTAACTCTGCCGAGCTTTAGTGAATTAGCCGACAATATTACAGAAGTTGATCCTATTGCTTTACTTGACGCCATTGACCACGTTAAGCAGGCATTAGCGACAGAATTAGCGCCGCTGTTTTTACAGCATTATCAAGAAAATTTTCAAGCAAGCTATCGTAATGATGGCATTGCCATTGGCAAACGAGCATTAAAAAATGTTTGTTTATCCTACTTAGCTACCTTGAGCGACAAACAAAATTTACTTACCGAGCAGTATCATAACGCAAATAATATGACGGATACGCTAGCTGCGCTTAATTGTGCAGCAAAGCATCCTCAGCAGAACTTCGCTGAGATGATGGCCGATTTTGAGCAAAAGTGGTCGGATACTACACTGGTGATGGATAAATGGTTTGCCATACAAGCCAGTGTTAATGACGATAGGATTTATGATAATTTAGTTGCGCTGACCTCACACCCTTTATTTAGCTTAAAAAACCCGAATAGAGCTCGGTCAGTCATTGGCGCCTTTACCAATAACAATCCGCGATATTTTCATTGTGCAAGTGGCAAAGGCTATCAGTTTTTAATTGCACAATTAATACAGCTTAACGAGATAAACCCACAAGTCGCTTCACGATTAATCACGCCTTTGATACAGTTTAAGTCGTTTGATCAGCATAGACAAAGCATGATAAAAACCAAGCTTGAACACTTAAGCAAGCAAGGTAATTTATCAAAGGATTTAAAAGAAAAGCTTGATGCGGCGTTAGCGAATTAAGGCTATGGAATGCAGTATTATTTTAGCTTAAATTTAACCAGTAAAGATTACCTACCTTATTATCAAGGGCGGGTTCACGCTATTATTGTCATGACAGAGCAGGGAATAAAGGTTGAATTCCCTGCGATGCACTTGCGAAATCACTTAACCGCGAGTGGCATAAAAGGGCGCTTTTGCTTACAAACGCAAAACAATAAGTTCTTGTCATTGGAGAAAGTATCATAATTAGAGCCTTTGCTTTAAACAGTGGTCAGACCATTTAAAGTAAAGTGCAGCTAGTCATTAATAGTATGACGGCAGCTATTTCTGTTCACTATTTGGCAATTGTAGCTCAATAAGAAAAGGTGTTTAAAACGGGTGTTTTAAACACCTTTTTGTTCTCATCAGATGACTTGATCCAAGTCTTTAATATAAAGGGCTTTACCTAAGGTTTTAGCACTTGCCACTAGCTCAAAATGATGTAATTATTGTTTCATACCATGTACGCCGCATATAAAAATAAAAATGCAGAATCATATCTGGGGAGATAAGAAATGAAACAAAACCTTCGTAACGGTTTTAACAAAAAACCACTGGCTCTGAGTATTGCCGCCGCTTTAATAACATTAGCTGGCGCAAGTGTTCAGGCAAAAAACTTTCAGCTAGGAAACTTCGATATCAGCTTTGATTCTACCTTTTCAGCGGGGACTAGTTGGCGCGTAGAAGACCGTAATTGGAACGACAATGTCGGTAAATCTAATAACGTTAATAACGGTTTTGATTTTAGCCAGTATCACCCCATTCTCAATGTTAACCCAAATGCGGCAACGGTCTGGGATGGTGCAGGTAACTACTCAACAAACGGTGATAACGGCAACTTAAACTATAACTCCGGTGAAAGTTTTTCAAAACTGATCAAGGGTTCACACGAACTTGATGTCCGTTATGACAACTTAGGTTTTTTTGCACGTGGTATGTATTTTTACGACTTTGAAATGATGGACGGTGACCGCGCTTGGACAAACCCTAGCTCTGGTGAAGTTAACGACCCATGTCGAGATGATGAAGCGCGTGAGCAAGTTTGTCGTGATATCCGTCTATTAGATGCCTTTATTTATGGTGATTTTGATATTGGTGCAATGCCATTCTCTGTTCGCGTTGGTCAACAAGTGATCAGCTGGGGCGAAAGCACCTTGATTTCTCACGGTATTAGCGAGCTTAATCCGGTAGATATTGCCCGTTTAAAAGCCCCTGGTGCTGAATTAAAAGAAGCATTTATACCGTTTGGTGCGGTTTGGGCATCATTAGGTGTTTCTGAAAACTTTAACATTGAAATGTTCTACCAATACAACTGGGAGAAAACGGTACTACCAGCACCTGGCAGCTATTTTTCAACCAATGATTTTGCTGGCGATGGTGGGCAATATAATAACGTACAATTAAACTTTGCTAGTAATCCGGATATGGATCTTGATTCCATGATCAGCAACTTGAACGTTTTAAGAAGCCAAATACTTAATGGCAATGTACCTATGGCTGATGCTGCTAACGCTTACGTAGGCGGCTTCCCAACTAAGTTAACTTTACGTCAAGCAGATGCGGAAAATGAGCCAGAAGATGGCGGCCAATATGGTTTACGTTTATCTTGGTTTTTACCAGAGCTTAATGACACTGAAATTAGTTTGTATCACATAAATTACCACAGTCGTCGTCCAGTATTTTCTGGTATCACTGCTGATTTTTCCACGCAAGCACTTGTTGGTGATTTATTAAATACCGGTGAGTTAGGTGGAGATGTTGGTTATTTATTAGCAAACGAAATTACTGAACAAAATTATACAAATTTACAAGCCTTTTCACGTGTTGAGCTTGATTATATCGAAGATATCAAACTGTACGCCGTGAGTTTTAATACCGCCATCGGTACTACCTCGGTTGCCGGTGAAGTCACCTTCCGCCAAGATGAACCATTGCAAATAGATGATGTTGAATTATTATTCGCCGCCATGCCACAACAATTAGCCAATGACCTAGGTCGCGATGAGCTTGACGGTATTTCGCAAATGCCAGTTTTCTCCGGTGGCTCGCGTGCTAATGGTTATATTTTGTCTGATACCATTCAAGCACAAATGACCTTAACGCACTTATGGGGGCCGTCATTTGGCGCCAGTCAATTTGTTACCTTACTAGAAGTCGGCGCGATTGACATTTTAGATATGCCTGAACACGATGTCTTGCGCCTTAATGGCCCAGGCACCGCAAGAAACGGTGGTGTTGCCGGTAAAGAAGGTCTAGAAATGGCCTTACAAGACGGTGTTGAAACCAACCCATTTCCGAGCGCATCTGCTTGGGGTTACCGTTTAGTCGGTAAATTGGATTATAACAATGTGTTTGCTGGTATTAACGTATCACCCAAAGTTGTGTTTTCACATGATGTTAACGGTATTACACCGGACCCATTATTCTTGTTTGTTGAAGATAGAAAATCAGTATCATTGGGCTTAGGTTTTGATTATCAGAGTCGTTGGTCTGCTGATTTCAGTTACAACAGCTTTTTTGGTGGTGTCGGTACGACGAACCAAATGGAAGATCGCGATTACGTGTCTTTTAACATCAAGTATTCAATTTAAGGCAGTATGAGGATTAATTTCATGAAAAATATTTTTAAAAATAGCTTTAAAAAAGCAACGCTAGTATCACTGGCGGTGACGGTAGCGTTAGCGTCAACGACGGCAAGCGCAAAAATCAGTCAACAAGATGCGGAAAAATTACAAAAAGAGTTAACACCCTTTGGCGCCTTGCGGGCTGGTAACGCCGATGGTTCTATTCCAGCATGGACAGGCGGCATTACTTCTGCACCGGCCGGTTATAAAGTGGGTGACCACCATATTGACCCATTTTCAGAAGATAAAGTGCTTTACACTATTACTAAAAGCAATCTTGAGAAATATAAAAGTGTGTTAACACCAGGGCAAGTTAAGTTATTTGAAACTTACCCTGATACCTACAAAATGAGCGTTTATCAATCGCGCCGATCTGCCTCATATCCAGAGCATGTTTATCAAGCAACCCTTGACAATGCTACTAAAGCTGAATTAGTGCAAGACGGTAATGGTATCATTCAAGCAGCGATTGGTGTGCCGTTTCCAATGCCCAAAGATGGTTTAGAAGCTATTTGGAATCATATCTTGCGCTATCGTGGTGAAAAAATAACCCGTGAAGGCGGTCAAGCAGCACCGACCGCGTCGGGTGATTACACCTACATGGGCTTTGACGATCAGTTACTCATTCCTTATGGCGTTAAAGGCGTTAAAGCTGAAGAGCTGCAAAAAACCAATATTTTATTTAAGTTCAAACAGAAAGTGACTGAGCCCGCACGTTTAGCCGGGACGGCGTTATTGGTTCATGAAACCATGGACCAAATAAAAACACCGCGCCAAGCATGGACCTATAACACCGGACAGCGCCGCGTTCGTCGTGCACCCAATGTTGCTTATGACGCACCGGGAACAGCCTCAGATGGTCTAAGAACAACCGATGACTTTGATATGTTTAATGGTGCACCAAACCGTTATAACTGGACATTAAAAGGCAAACAAGAGTTGTTAATTCCTTATAACGATTATCGCTTGCACAGTGATGCGTTAAAATATAGCCAAATTTTACAACCTGGCCATATTAACCCAGAGTTAGTCCGTTATGAAAAACACCGGGTTTGGGTGGTTGAAGCTAACTTAAAGTCTGATACCCGCCACACTTATAAAAAACGGGTATTTTATATTGACGAAGATAGCTGGCAAGTAGCAGTGACCGACATCTATGATAACCGTGATGAGTTATATCGGGTCGGGGTTGCTCATGGTATTAACTATTATGAAGTGCCAACACAGTGGTCAACTTTAGAAGTATTTCATGATTTACAATCGCGTCGTTATATTGCGATGGGGTTAGATAATGAAGCGAATATGTATAACTTTTCTGCCGACTTAAATGACGTCGACTTTACGTCTTCAGCTTTACGTCGTGAAGGGCGAAGATAAACCGCTATTTTGATCAAACGGCTGGCCTGCGCTGGCCGTTTTTGTTTTAAAGTTTTCAAGCAGTTATTTAATTTTATTTCTTCAGTTTTTTAGCTAAGCTAAAGGCTGAGGATACTATGATAGCGATGGGCATGGTTCAGGCTCAACTCCTCTTAATATCGTTATCTAACTGGAGACTTTGCGTCTCTGTTATCCAAATGAATGGAGCTAATATAGTTAATTATGCGTCTTCTCTTTATTTTACTCAGTTTTCTTACTATCCCACTGATCAGTGCGCAATCGCTTGATGCGAGAATTGCGCCCTTAGCAAGTCAATCTCTGTTACTCGATATTACCGCCATTAAGCAAGAAAAATTAGTCGCTGTCGGTGAGCGGGGTCATATACTTATTTCCAACGACGGCGTGCAATGGCAGCAAGCACAAGTGCCTGTGCAAACAACCTTAACCGCGGTTTATTTTATTGATGAAACTAAAGGTTGGGCAGTGGGTCATGACGCTACTATTTTATCAACAAAAGATGGCGGCATGACTTGGCAAATACAACAGCACTTACCACAAGTGCAAAAACCGTTATTGGATGTGTTGTTTTTAGATGAAAACAATGGCATTGCGATTGGTGCCTATGGCCTGTTTTATCGCACCAACGACGGCGGCGAACATTGGACCATTGAATATCATAATGAATTTCTTTTTCCCGAAGACCAAGCGTATTTATCAGAATTGAAATTACAAGACGAAGAAGCATATTTAGACGAACAAAGTAGTATTTTACCGCACTTTAATCGTGTCCTTGCCGATGGTCGAACCTTATATTTAGTCGGAGAAATTGGCTTAATCGCTAAAAGTAATGACATAGGTGTTCACTGGCAAAAAATTGATGAGATATACCCAGGCTCGTTTTACGATATCAATCGCACACAAGAAGGCAACTTATTAGTGGTTGGGTTACGAGGTCATATTTTTCGTAGTTTAAGAAATGGCACAACATGGCAAGAAAGTGCCAGTCATGTTACGGCGCTATTAAGCGCCATTGTACTCAGTGATGATCAACGGGTATTTATTTTAGGTAATAATGGTGTCTTGTTAGAAAGTCGAGATGACGGCGCTACATTTACTAAACACCTACAAAAAGATGGCAAAGCACTTATTGCAGGGGTTTGGTATAAAAATAAAATTATTGCTGTCTCCGATGTCGGCATCAAAACTATTAACGTAACGAAGTAACTGTCATGAAAATTAATTCCTTTATTAATGTTGTTGAAGCGGCACTTTTTCGTCGTCGTTTATTTGTCTTAATCTGTTTTATGCTCACCAGTATATTTTTATTGTTTCAAGCGACACAAATCAAGCTTGATGCTGCCTTTACTAAGCATATCCCGCTTAACCACAGTTATATGAAAACCTATCTTAAGCACCAAGAAAATTTTGGCGGTGCAAATAACGTACTTATTTCCGTGTGTGACAATAGTGGCGATATTTTCAATCCGGACTTTTTCACGGCTTTAAAAGGCGTGCATGACAAATTATTTTTTATTCCCGGTGTGGACCGTATTCAGGTTAAATCTCTATTCTCACCGAGTACTCGCTTTGTTGAGATTGTGGAAGATGGTTTTGCTGGCGGCCCAGTCATTCCGGCAAATTTTCAACCCGATGAAGCGGGTTTAGCCATAGTGAAAGGCAATATAGAAAAAGCCGGTATTGTCGGTAGTATTGTTGCTGATGATTATAGCTGCTCAATGGTAAAAACCTCATTAATGGAAATTGATCCCAATACTGGCGAAAAACTAGATAGCATAGTGGTAGCCGGACAATTGGAAAATGATATTCGCGCGGAATTTGAGAAAGATAATATCTCAGTGCATATCATTGGCTTTACTAAAATGGTTGGCGATGTTGCACAGGGCGCAAAAGGGGTTGTGACCTTTTTTGCTATTGCGATTGCCATCACCACCTTAATGGTATTTTGGTTTTCTCGCTCCATTGCCCTAACTGTTTTACCGATTGCTTGTTCTTTGATTGCCGTCGTTTGGCAATTAGGTATGTTATCAACACTTGGTTTTGGCTTAGATCCCATGTCAATATTAGTGCCATTTTTAGTGTTTGCTATTGGTGTTAGTCATGGCGTGCAAATGATTAACTCGGTCGCTAAAATGGTTAATAATGGCAAAACTAGCAAAGAAGCTGCACAGCTTAGTTTTCGGGTGTTATTAGTCCCCGGTGGTATTGCTTTACTGTCAGACACTGTTGGCTTTATGACCTTATTATCAATAGATATTGGTATTATTCGTGAGCTTGCCATTACCGCATCACTGGGTGTTGCTATGATTATTTTGACTAACTTAGTGTTATTACCACTGTTAGTTTCTTACATCCATGTCCCAAAAAATAATCAGCAGAAAAAATCAAAAGCGCTCCCTGCAACGGATGGAATATGGCATTTTATGTCGGCATTCGCGACACGTAAGGTAGCTGTGTTTATTTTAGCATTTACTGCTGTGCTTTATATTGTCGGCTATATCAATGCCCAAAATATGAAAATTGGCGAGTTACATGCAGGAGCGCCGTCCCTGCATGAAGAGTCACGTTACAATCAAGACACCTTTTTAATTACCGATAAATACGCCATTAGTGTCGACTATATGTCTATCATTGTTGAAACAACAGCAGATGCCTGTACTTACTATGACCACATGGACGTTATTGATAGATTCCAGTGGCGCATGGAGAATATTGCCGGTGTGCAATCTGCGGTGAGTTTAGCGTCTATCGCAAAAATCGTGAATTCGGGCTATAACGAAGGTAATCCGAAATGGCGAGTGCTGTCTCGTAATCAACAGACCTTGGTACAATCAATTGCTCGCGTGCCTTCTTCCAGTGGTTTACTGAACAGTGACTGTAGTGCTATGCCAGTGATTTTGTTTTTAGAAGATCATAAAGCAGAAACTATTAATCGTGTTGTTGATGCGGTTAAAATTGCTGCTGCCGATTTAGGTAATGATAACTTATCGTTTAAGCTTGCCTCAGGGCCTGTTGGCGTGATGGCGGCAACCAATGAGGCCGTAGAAGCGGCGCAAATACCTATGATGCTGTATGTTTATGGCGCGGTGATCATTTTATGTTTATTAAGCTTTAGAAGCTTAAGAGCAACCATAGCGGTTGTTGTGCCACTTTACGTGGTCTCGACATTGGCGCAGTGGCTGATGACGACCTTAGATATTGGCTTAACGGTATCGACATTACCGGTTATTGCTTTAGGTGTCGGTATTGGTGTTGATTATGGTATCTATATTCTGTCAACCATGAGTGTGAAACTGCGTAATGGGGCCACCGTACAAAGTGCTTATTTCGATGCGCTTAAAGAGCGGGGTAGCGCGGTATTAATCACAGGCGTTACTTTAGCTATTGGTGTTTCAACTTGGTTTTTCTCTGATTTAAAGTTCCAAGTGGATATGGGGATTCTATTAACGTTCATGTTTTTAGTGAATATGATTGCTGCGATACTGGTATTACCAGCGATAGCTGCATTTCTCTGGCCACAACGAAAATAAATTGTCATTAAATTTTAAAATAATCATGCATAAATAAACAAGAAAATGACCGAAAGGTCATTTTCTATTTAGAACTACTGAATAAATAGAAATTGTAGTCATCCGAGTTACATAAAGGCACAATATTTAAAGTAATATATCTAAAATAGTGCTCGCAATCCCACCAGATAGTTAATATGATCGCCTTAGTCTATTCTTAGTTAAAAGAATCAAAAGACTTAAAAAAAAATATAATTATTTCAAGCGTTTTATCCAAAAAGGAAAAAGGCATGGCGTTAGTAGACGGTTTACCCTCTGTGATACTTTCGAACGTAGCACAGTTAATAGAAAAAAAAGTTCCAGCGGCAACAGCTCCTCTTGTTAAAAAATTTGCTGAGTTGCTTTATAAAAATATTTCAACCTTAGACTTAGATCATAGAAATGACAGTGACATGTATGGTGCCACGCTAAGTCTTTGGAATACATTAAACGATCATCAAGATGATAAACCTGTCATTAAAGTGTTTAATCCACAGGTGTCTAAAAATGGTTGGAAGTCGAGCCATACTATTATCGAGATCATTGTACGAGACATGCCATTTCTAGTCGATTCTGTGCGTATAGCCTTAAGTAGACTAAATTTAACACCACATTTGATGCTGAACTCACCAATTAAAATAATTCGTGACAGCAATAAAAATATCAGCGATCTTTCAGCTGCTGTCGATCAGTCGTTCAAATCAACGTCTGTTGAAACGATATTCTTCATTGAAATTGATCGTCAAAATGACGCCACTGTATTTACCAAAATTGCCAAAGAATTACATTCAGTGGTTAGGGATATTTCGTTGACTGTCAATGATTGGCAGCCCATGCAAGCGCGCTTAAGTGATGTCATTGATGAAGTTAAGCAAGCGAAGGCCCTACCTTGTTCCAAAGCAGAGCATAGCGATAGCGTGAGCTTTTTAGAATGGATGTTAGCAGATAACTTCACCTTACTAGGTTATCGTTCTTACGATGTTAAAGCCTTGGAAGGCGATATAGCGCTTTCGGCGGATGTTGAATCTAGCTTAGGCTTAATGAGTCAGTATGACGGCACTAAAGAGCGGCTGATTTCTAGCTTAAGTGAATCGGCTAAAAAAGTTGCACTAGGGCCAAACTTATTAATTCTTACCAAAACTAACGCGAAATCTCGGGTACATCGCCCAGCACACCTTGATTATATTGGCGTTAAACGTTTCGACGCGAAAGGCAATGTTATTGGCGAAGATCGTTTTGTTGGCTTGTTTGGTTCGGCTTACTACACCAATAGCGCGTTAGATTTACCGTTAATAAAGTCGAAAGTTGCCGGCGTTTGTCACGACTCAGGTTTTGCTCAAGGTACTCACGCCTATAAAGCACTAATTAATATTCTTGAGACTTACCCAAGAGATGAAATTTTACAAAGTTCACCGGCAGAGCTATTAAAAAATGTTCTGGGTATATTCCAGATGCAAGAGCGCGATTATTCCGGCTTGTTTATGCGTCGTGATGCCTTTGACCGTTTCTACTCCTGTATGGTTTATGTGCCACGTGAGCGTTACAACACCGCGTTACGTGTTAGCACGCAAAAATTATTACAAGAAGCGCTAGGTAGTGATGAAGACGTAGAGTTCACCACTTACTTCTCAGAGTCGGCACAAGCCCGTACTCACTATATCGTTAGGGTTAATTCAACAAAAGCAGATGTTAACGTGAAAGAAATTGAAAAGAATTTAAATCATGCCGCCCGTAGCTGGGATGATAACTTGGCCGATGCCTTAAACTCGCATAAAGGCGAAGCGAGAGGCAAAGCCTTAAGCCGAAAATATATCAGCTTTCCACAAGCCTATAAAGATGAAGTGCTACCTGGTACAGCCATTGTAGATGTTGAAAAATTTGAAGCCTTATCTGCTGATAACCAACTTGAAATGTTGTTTTATCAACCACAAGAAGAAAATGCTAACAGTCGCTTTGTGAAATTAAAGCTATTTCACTCAGGTGAACCGCTACATTTATCCGATGTTTTACCCATGTTGGAGAACTTTGGTTTACGTGTTATTGGCGAAAGTCCGTATGCAGTAAAAGCTGAAAACGGTGAAGTGTATTGGATCTTAGACTTCTCAATGTTGTTGACTGGTACCGGCAACTTTAACTTAGAAGTTGTACAAAGTTTATTCCAAGATGCATTTGCAAAAGTCTGGTCGGGGCAGCTAGAAGATGATGGTTTTAACCGTTTGATTTTAGGCGCTGAACTTGGCGGCCGTGAAGTATCAATCGTGCGCGCTTATGCTAAATATGAGCGTCAAATCGGTGGTACCTTTAGCCAAAATTATATCGAAGATACCTTTGCGCGTTATCCGAGCATTGCCAAGTTATTAATCAAGCTGTTTAATTTGCGTTTCTCGCCAGCTAAAAAGTTGAATGAGAAAGCCATAGAGAAAGTTCTGACCAGTATTGAGTCTTCTTTAGACAGTGTCGCGAATTTAGATGATGACCGTATTATTCGTCGTTTCGTTGAAATGATTAATGCTACTATTCGTACTAACTACTTTCAGCCAGATCCTGAAACAGGTGAAAAGTCTTATATTTCCTTCAAAATTTTACCTGCGCAAATTGCTGATGTACCTTTGCCATTGCCTAAATTTGAAATATTTGTTTATTCTCCGCAGGTTGAAGGTGTACATCTACGTGGTGGCAAAGTCGCCCGTGGTGGTTTACGTTGGTCTGACCGCCGTGAAGACTTCCGCACAGAAGTATTAGGCTTAGTGAAAGCACAGCAAGTTAAAAACGCCGTTATTGTGCCGGTTGGGGCAAAAGGTGGTTTTGTTTGTAAACAATTGCCAACGGGCGATAGAAATGAAATTTTCGCCGCTGGTAAGGAATGTTACCGTACCTTTATCCGTGGTTTACTAGATATTACCGATAATATTGTTGCTGGTGAAATTGTTCCGCCATTAAATGTTGTTCGCCATGACGACGATGACCCTTACTTAGTTGTTGCTGCCGATAAAGGTACCGCGACTTTCTCTGATATTGCTAATGGCATTGCTGATGAGTTTAACTTTTGGTTGGGTGACGCTTTTGCCTCAGGTGGTAGTGTTGGTTACGACCATAAAGGTATGGGGATTACCGCACGTGGTGCGTGGGAATCAGTTAAACGCCACTTCCGTGAAATGGATATAGATTGTCAAACCACCGATTTTACTGTTGTAGGTATTGGCGATATGGCCGGTGATGTTTTTGGCAATGGTATGTTGTTATCAAAACATATCCGCTTACAAGCTGCGTTTAACCACCTACATATCTTTATTGATCCTACTCCTGATGCAGCAAGTACGTATGTTGAGCGCGATCGGTTATTTAATCTTCCTGGCTGCTCATGGACAGATTTTGATCAGTCGTTGATCTCTGAAGGTGGTGGTATATTCGAACGCTCAGCTAAATCAATTAAATTGACGCCACAAATTAAGAAAATGATCGGCACGCAAAAGCAGACCATGGCGCCAAATGACTTAATTCAAGCCATCTTAAAAATGAAGGTTGATTTGTTGTGGAACGGTGGTATCGGTACTTACGTTAAAGGGGCGAAAGAGTCGCACTTAGAAGTAGGCGACCGTGCTAACGATTCATTACGAATTAACGGTGCAGACCTGCAAGCAAAAGTTGTCGGTGAAGGCGGTAACTTAGGTTGTACGCATTTAGGTCGTATTGAGTTTGCTGCCAAAGGCGGCCGTATTAATGCTGACTTTGTCGATAATGCCGGTGGTGTTGACTGTTCAGATAACGAAGTAAATATCAAAATACTACTTAATGGCTTAGTCCAAAACGGCGACTTAACTGTTAAGCAGCGTAATAAAATTCTTTATGATATGACTGATGAAGTCGGCAACATCGTTATTGATGATTGTTATCGTCAAACTCACTCACTGTCAATTACAGAATTACGTCGCGGTGGTGCATTAAAAGAACAAGCGCAATTTATTACTGAGTTAGAGCGAACTGGTAAGCTAGACAGAGCGTTAGAGTTTATTCCAAGTGATGATGAAATCGCTGAGCGATTAGCACGCGGAAAAGGTTTAACACGTCCAGAACTTTCAGTGTTACTTGCTTATAGCAAAATGGTGTTAAAAGAAGAGCTAGTTTGCCGTGAAATTACCGATAATGAGTATCATCAAACTTTACTTATTGAAGCGTTTCCTAAGCAGCTACAAGATAATTACAGTGCGCAAATGCAGGATCACCCGCTACGAGCGGAAATTATTGCCACTAAATTAGCCAATAGTATTGGTAACTATATGGGCTTTAATTTTGTTCACCGTATGAAAGAAGAAACTGGCGCAACCACGGCTGAAATAGCGAATTGCTTTACCATGTCGAGTGCAGTATTTGAATTGTCAGACATTTGGAAACAGATCAGCGATTTGGATAATAAGATTTCTACCTCTATTCAAACAGAAATGTTATTCCAATTACGCAGAACTGTACGCCGAGCGACACGTTGGTTCTTACGTCATCGTAATAAGGCGTTAAATATTGCCCAGTCAATTGAATTTTATCATGCCACATTTGCCGAGCTTTCAAATAGTATCAGTAACTATATGGCTGAAGATGAAGCCGCACAAATTAAACGGGTAGAAAATGACTTGGTTCAAGCCGGTGTACCTGAGCAGGTTGCATTAAGAATTTCGTTACTAAGTACCTTATTCTCAGCGATGGATATTGCCGAAGTGTCAAAATCGGAAGCGGTGTCAACTGAGTTAGCAACCGATCTTTATTTCAAATTGGGCGCAAGATTAGATTTACATTGGTTCTTAGATCAAATTACTTCTCAACCAGTGTCTAATCATTGGCAAGCGCTTGCCAGAGCGTCCTTTAGAGAAGAGCTTGATTGGCAACAACGTTCATTAACGTCAGTGATATTGCGTGGTAATAAAGGCGCAACCGATGTCAATGCTATGTTGGAAAGTTGGCTTGTTGATAGTGCTCAACCGCTAGAGCGTTGGCAGCATATTTTGGCTGACTTTAGAATTGGCAAAACCCATGAGTTTGCCAAGTTCTCAGTTGCTTTACGAGAGCTAATGTTGCTAAGTGTACACTGTGACCCAGTGAAATAAGTGTTAAGATCCCCGCCATGAGCGGGGATTTTTTTGTCTTCAAGATTTAGCTTACCGTTAGGTGTTATTCGTGTCGGCAGTTACTTAAATTAATTAAAGAGGTGTTATGTTTTACTCAGCTATTCGTAAAGTGTTTTTTAAATTCGATCCCGAAGCAATTCACGAGTTGACGATAAAAGGCTTTAAAGCCACAGGTGCAACACCGTTAAACTTACTATATAAGCAAACAATAGCTAACAAACCGGTTGAAGTGATGGGCATTACCTTTCCTAACCCTGTTGGTTTAGCGGCCGGTTTAGATAAAAATGGCGAATGTATTAAAGCATTTGAAGCGATGGGCTTTGGTTTTGTTGAAGTTGGCACAGTTACACCACGTCCCCAACCCGGCAATGATAAGCCACGAATTTTCAGGCTGCCAGAAGCTAATGCCATTATTAACCGTATGGGCTTTAATAATAAAGGCGTTGATTATCTCGTTGACCAAGTTATCAAAGCTAAATTCAGCGGCGTGTTAGGGATCAATATTGGTAAAAATAAAGATACTCCCGATGAAAATGCCAAAGACGATTACCTTCATTGCATGCGCAAGGTGTATAACTATGCCACTTACATTACGGTAAATATCTCATCACCGAACACCCCAGGTTTACGTTCGCTACAATATGGCGAAGCCCTCAATGAATTATTATCGGCATTAAAAGCGGAACAAACTGCGCTAGCTGAGCAATATGGTAAGTATGTGCCTGTTGCGGTAAAAATAGCACCCGATTTAAACGCGGAAGAAGTCAGTTCTATTGCCGAGTGTTTAATTGCCAATAACATCGATGGCGTTATCGCAACAAACACGACCTTAGCGCGCGATAAAGTCGCTCATTTACCCTTTGGTGATGAGCAGGGCGGTTTAAGTGGTGCGCCGGTAAAAGAAAAAAGCACTGAAGTTATTCAATTGCTTGCCAAGGCGCTTGATAATAAACTACCCATTATTGGTGTTGGTGGTATTGCTTCAGGGTCTGACGCGCAAGAAAAAATTAATGCAGGTGCCAAATTAGTGCAAGTTTATACTGGCTTTATTTATCAAGGCCCGCAGTTAATTAAAGACATAGTGCAAACGCTGAAATAAAGCCGCCGTACTAGAGCAGTACTTTTTAGCGCAGAAAAATGATAAAAAAAGGTCATCAACGAGTGCTCGTGATGACCTTGTTAAAAGTGAATATAGCGTATATAAATAAAACGACTATAGATTTACCCGCCTTGGTTTCTCAACCTTACTTCTATGCGTTCAACGCGCTCGATTAGTAATTGCAAACTGGTATCAAACTCATTGACTGTGGTCGCGGTAAACATTTGTTGTTTATCACGGCTTTTTGCATTGGCATCTAAGGTATTGAGTTGAGATGCTAGTTTTTTCAGCTCATCTTTTAAGCTGCCCACTACTAGCAATTGCTCAGTTGCTGCGTTAATTGAAAACTCAGTCGCGGTAATTTTATCTTGTAAATCATTAAGTGCGGCATTTTGTTGGCTAATTGAGCTGGTATTTTTATCTTGCTGTTGTGTCTGTTTAATACTTTGTGAGTTTAATGCTTTAATTTCCTGCTGATTTCTTCGCCAAGCAGAGGCCCATAACTTATCCATTTCAGATATTAGTAATTCTGTTTTTTCACTGATTGCTTCTAATTTGATCTTTAAGGCAATCGTCGACTCACCCATTTCCTCGCCGGTGGCGGAAAGTTGATTTTCTAATTGTTGAATTCTTTCAACACTGCTATTGAGTTGATGATCTAGTGCTGATTGCTGTTGGTAAAAGTACCAAGCACTACCTGCTAGCGCGAGGTAGGGCATTAATAGCAATAGTTTTACAGGTAACAAAGATGATTTATTTACTTTACTCGCTGAGGTTGTAGTTTTTGGTTGAGCGGATTTAGCGACCGTTTCACGAGCGATTTTAACTTGATCTTGATCGAGTGTAATTGTTGGGATTTCAGGTTCTTCACGTTTTGACAAGAGAGCGTCCTACTAAAACAAAGAGGTATAATACCATTAAGTGAAAAGATAAATTTCAGTTGCAGTAACTTTATAATATTTAATATATTTTGTACAAAAAAACCGACGTAATTTGTCGGTTTTTATTTTTGAGGCTACAAGTCGCTATTTAGTTCATGCTAGCTAGTAACTATCATTATGCACACTTTGCACTGCTCGACCTGATGGATCGGCCATGTTAGCAAAACTGGCATCCCAAGCTAAGGCTTCTGGGGTACTACAAGCAACAGATTTTCCACCCGGCACACAATCAGCAGCTGACGCTAATGGAAAATGCTCTTCGAAAATACCACGATAGAAGTAAGCTTCTTTGGTTTCTGGCGTATTCACTGGAAACTTAAAGGCAGCACTGGCTAATTGTTGGTCGCTGACTTGCGCTTCAACATGTGCTTTTAAGCCATCAATCCAAGAATAACCCACGCCATCAGAAAACTGCTCTTTTTGTCGCCATAAAATTTCTTTTGGTAGGTAGCCTTCAAAAGATGAGCGCAAAATAGCTTTTTCCATTTTGCCATTGCCACACATTTTATCTTCTGGATTAATGCGCATGGCAACATCCATAAAGTTTTTATCTAAGAACGGCACACGTGCCTCAATGCCCCAAGCTGACATTGACTTGTTTGCGCGTAAGCAGTCATACATATGTAATTTATCTAGCTTACGTAATAACTCGTTATGAAACTCTTCCGCATTGGGCGCTTTATGAAAATATAAATAGCCGCCAAATATTTCATCAGCACCTTCGCCAGAAAGTACCATTTTAATACCCATGGCTTTGATTTTCCTCGCCATTAAATACATAGGAGTTGATGCGCGAATGGTCGTAACATCATAGGTTTCTAAGTGATAGATCACTTCTTTAAGCGCATCGATACCTTCTTGCTCGGTAAATATAACACTATGATGTATGGTGCCTATGCTATCAGCAACGGTTTTCGCAGCGATTAAATCGGGAGAGCCAGCTAAGCCGCAAGCAAAAGAATGCACTTTCGGCCACCAGGCTTCCGATAAGTCGTTTTCTTCGATACGTCGTGCGGCGAATTTTTGCGTAATAGCCGAAATTAACGATGAGTCTAAACCACCTGACAGTAACACGCCGTAAGGCACGTCAGTCATTAAATGACTTTTAACGGAATCTTCTAGGGCTTCGCGTAATTTTTCTTTACTAGTATTGTTATCTTTGATGGCAGAATATTTTTGCCAGTTACGTTGATAATACTTTTCAACTGTCCCGACCTTGCTATCTAAGATATGACCAGGGGGGAACTCAGCAACAGTTTTACAAATAGGCATTAACGCTTTCATTTCTGAAGCAACGTAAAAATTACCTTCTTCGTCATAACCCGTGTAAAGCGGAATAATGCCCATGTGATCGCGAGCAATTAAGTAGCTATTGTCTTTTTCGTTATATAAACAAAAAGCAAACATACCTTGGAGTTTATCAACAAAGTCGCTACCAAATTTTTCATACATCGGGATGATAACTTCACAATCGGAAGCGGTTTGAAAGTCATAATCAGGCGTATGTTGACTGGCTAAGGTTTTATGGTTGTAAATCTCACCATTAACCGCTAAAACCAATGATTTATCACTGCTATATAGTGGTTGAGCACCATGTTCAGTATCAACAATAGCTAAGCGTTCATGGACTAAAATAGCTTTGTCATTGTTGTAGATGCCAGACCAATCTGGACCACGATGACGAAGTAAACGAGAGTATTCTAAAGCTTTAGGACGTAGTGCGTCTGCACCAGTTTTAATATCTAATATACAAAATATCGAACACATTGAAGTGCTACCCCTTTATATTTTTTATTGACAAATTGTCTGGAAGACCACTTCAGCAGTGTACTGAAGGGGAAGTGCGTAATGCTCTTGAGGTAAACATGATAAAGTTTACTGAAAAGTAATCGCTCAGCAATGCTGCTGTAACGACACTTTGACAGCATTTGATAAAAAATCAATAGAATTTTTACTCTATGACTAATATAAGCTAATAAAATTTAATAAAAGCGAATAAATCGGTTTTACTTGTAGAAATAATGGCTAGTGTTAAAAAATTTAATCCATTAATATGCCACTATAGCAATGAAAATGAATATAAAATTACTTTGCCAATATCAACTCACTATCGTCATAAGAGTCATCAATGTTAAGCACATTAAAAATAAAAAAATTAAACCTGTTTATCGCAACATTCGCTTTGAGCTTTAATATTGCCGTTAATGCTCACGGCATGACCAACACTGAGTTAACCGTTGAGGAATTGCGCATAAGTAAGGCAATTGCCGCAATGCCCAATGTAGCGCGACGATTATCTACGCGCATAGATAACTTTGCCAATCTGATTAATCGTGCATCGAATTATACTGAGCTAACGCAATTAACCATGCGCCATGGCAAAGGACTTTGGTTAGATGCAAAAGGTTCCTTTAAGCAATTAAATGACTATGACGACCGCCCATTATATTGGGCACGTTTACAAATGAGTAAAGCATTACGTGCTTCAGAGGCCTTTACTAAGTTATTGCCCAACCAACAAAATAAACTGCTCTGGACGTTTGAGCTGTTATCTCGTGGCCAAATGGATGTGAAATTTGATAAAAAAGCCGATAAAAAAATATTACTGACCGGCTTCGATCCCTTTTTTCTCGACCGGCACATAGATCAAAGTAACCCGTCAGGTGTGGTGGCGTTAGCGCTCGATGATGTTGTGGTTAGCCTTAACGGTAAAATGGCAGAAATAGAAGTGCTTATTGTACCGGTACGTTTTACCGACTTTGATCAAGGCATGATAGAAGAGCTCCTTGCTCCTTATATCCAGCAAAAATCAGTTGATATGGTATTGACGGTTTCCATGGGTAGAGAAGGATTTGATTTAGAGCGTTACCCTGCGTTAAGACGCAGTGCGAACGCGCCAGATAATCTTAATATCTTCACAGGCGGAACAAAAACTACACCACTATTACCCAAGCTTCACGGCTCAGATTTACAAGGGCCTGAATTTGTTGAGTTTAGCTTGCCTATATTGGCAATGAAAAAGGCAGTAGGTAAGTATCCCGTTAACGACAACCGGAAAATATCGACACTTTCTGGTGGCACATTTAACGCGCAATCACTGGCAGACATTGTCAAACAAACGTCGGTCAGCGGCTCAGGCGGTGGCTACCTGTCCAATGAAATTTCTTATCGTAGTATATTATTACGTGATCAATACCATTTAACGTTGCCGGTAGGGCACATTCATACCCCGAGAATTAAAGCATTTGATCAACAAGCACTGATGGCTATTGTCAATCAAACGAAAAGTATCATTACCCAAGGTGTTGCAGCATTGTAATGATATTAACTCATTAATAGTTAGAGATAAAAAAAGCGCTAACCTTGGTTGCGCTTTTTAGTTTTAATGGCGTTTAAAGTTTAAACTTTAAATATTATTAGTCACATCGACCGATAACTTTAACATTTGTCCCGGTTGTAAATACTTATTACGGCTCAGGCTATTCCAACGTTCAATGTCTTTAATCGATACATTAAATTTATCCGCGATACGGGCAAAAGAATCCCCTTTGCGCACGCGATAATTAATATTGCGCATTATCGCTTGCTCATTAGGGCTCTGGCTATTCTTTGCAAGGGTCGTGGCTGCGGTCTTTTGCCAAATAACCAGTTTTTGTCCAGGTTTAATGGTGTCTCTTGGTGCCATACCATTCCATTTTGCAAGGCTTCGGGTTGATACTTTGTAAGCACGACTGATATCCCATAAGGTATCACCAGATTTTACTATGTGAATTCGTTTTTCACCGGCCAAAACTTTATTTTGTGTTTTCGCTAAACGTTGGTTTTGTGACAGCAAATAGCTATCTAATGATGCGGTAGCGACAGGAATAAGTAAAAATTTTCCTGCTCTGATTTGGTTGCCGTTAATGTTATTTACTTGCTTGATTAAGGCAATTTCAGTATTAAATTTTTGCGCGATTTTACCTAAACTGTCACCATTTTTAATTTGATAGCGCTGCCAAGCTAAGCGCTCGTTTTTCGATAATTTTGCGAGACCTTGCTGAAAGCCGGCGATTTTATGGTTCGGCAGCAATAAGTAATGTGGCCCGTCGGGATCAGTGGCCCAACGATTAAAGCCAGGGTTAAGTCGTTGTAATTCGGTTAATGATAATTGTGCCAATTGCGCGGCCTTGGCTAAATCAAGTTGTGAGCCAATATCTACTTTGGTGATCACTGAGCCATTATCAATTTCGTGCAGCTTAATTTTTAACTCATCGCTGCGTTTTACTATGTCTGCTAACGCCAAGAGTTTAGGGACATAGGCACGAGTTTCTTTCGGTAAATCTAACGACCAAAAATCAGTGGGCAGGTTTTTCTTTTTATTACGTCTAACCGCGCGCTGAACACGACCTTCGCCTGAATTGTATGCGGCTAAGGCGAGCATCCAATCACCGTCAAAAAATTTATGTAAATACTTTAAATACGCAATGGCGCCTTGAGTTGAGGCGACAACATCACGTCGCCCGTCATACCACCAATTTTGCTTCATGCCAAAGCGTTTACCAGTGGCAGGAACAAATTGCCACATGCCAGAAGCGCGGCCATGTGAATAAGCAAAGGGATCAAAAGCACTTTCGACAATCGGTAATAAAGCAATTTCGACAGGGATATCGTTAGCTTCTAAGGCTTCAACAATGTAAAACAAAAATGGCTCAGCACGTTGTGCAACACGCGTTAAGTAGCTCGGGTGCTTAATAAACCAATTACGTTGACTGGTGATACGCGGGTCGTCAGGTATGGTAAATTGCAGATTATCGCGTATTCTTTGCCAAACATCATTGGACAAGTAGTTCTTTTGGTCGTCATTGCCTAAATCAATATCACCATCAGCGATCGGATGGATTATGTCTAGCGCTTCATCTTTGAGTAACGCCTGATTGATTTCTACGGCTGAGGCTACGTCAATAAATTCTTGATTTTCTACGTTAATATCAAGAATTTATTGAC
>Ga0209344_10000843_pt1 | contig 46229 bp, 43 predicted proteins | sample Cruoilmetagenom6_FD_187293 | JGI IMG/M metagenome (GOLD analysis project Ga0209344, IMG submission 187293) | Oil polluted marine microbial communities from Coal Oil Point, Santa Barbara, California, USA - Santa Barbara Oil Seep Sample 6 (SPAdes)... | ecosystem: Environmental > Aquatic > Marine... | reverse complement strand
GGATGAATCACTCAGCGAGCGCTACGCGGTAGAGGATATCACCGGGCGCAGTTTCGACCCCGATTTCCAGCGGCGTACGAACCTGCACCATGTGTTTTTACTCAGGCATAAATAATGGATTGATGCGGCAGGCACCCTATAGTCTCATTAGGCCAAGAGCCAAACATTCGCGAGCTAAAGCTCCCTCCCACAAGGGCTGAAACTCGGCAGATAATCATTATGGGATGCCGCTGTAGAGTTGGTCTGGCACTTCGGCGAAGGGTGCTTCTCTTGGTCTCATCAGGATCAAGACTGTTGTGGGAGGGCGCTTCAGCGCGCGAAGGGTGCCGCAGGCACCCCTTAGCCTCATCAGGCTAGGAGGCTTAAGCATTCGCGAGCTAAAGCTCCCTCCCACTGGGGCTGAAACTCAGCAGATAATCATTATGGGATGCCGCTGTAGAGTTGGTCTGGCACTTCGGCGAAGGGTGCGTCTCTTGGTCTCATCAGGATCAAGACTGTTGTGGGAGGGCGCTTCAGCGCGCGAAGGGTGCCGCAGGCACCCCATAGTCTCATTAGGCCAAGAGCCAAACATTCGCGAGCTAAAGCTCCCTCTCACAAGGGCTGAAACTCGGCAGATAATCATTGTGGGAAGCCGCTGTAGTGTTGGTCTGGCAATTCGGCGAAGGGTGTGTCTCTTGGTCTCATCAGGATCAAGACTGTTGTGGGAGGGCGCTTCAGCGCGCGAAGGGGGCCGCAGGCACCCCTTAACCTCATCAGGCTAGGAGGCTTAAACATTCGCGAGCTAAAGCTCCCTCCCACAGGGCTGAAACTCGGCAGATAATCATTATGGGATGCCGCTGTAGAGTTGGTCTGGCACTTCGGCGAAGGGTGCTTCTCTTGGTCTCATCAGGATCAAGACTGTTGTGGGAGGGCGCTTCAGCGCGCGAAGGGTGCCGCAGGCACCCCTTAGCCTCATCAGGCAGGAGGCTAAAGCATTCGCGAGCTAAAGCTCCCTCCCACAAGGGCTGAAACTCGGCAGATAATCATTGTGGGGAGCCGCTGTAGAGTTGGTCTGGCACTTCGGCGAAGGGTGCTTCTCTTGGTCTCATCAGGATCAAGACTGTTGTGGGAGGGCGCTTCAGCGCGCGAAGGGTGCCGCAGGCACCCCTTAGCCTCATCAGGCAGGAGGCTAAAGCATTCGCGAGCTAAAGCTCCCTCCCACAAGGGCTGAAACTCGGCAGATAATCATTGTGGGAAGCCGCTGTAGTGTTGGTCTGGCACTTCGGCGAAGGGTGCGTCTCTTGGTCTCATCAAGATCAAGACTGTTGTGGGAGGGCGCTTCAGCGCGCGAAGGGTGCCGCAGGCACCCCATAGTCTCATTAGGCCAAGAGCCAAACATTCGCGAGCTAAAGCTCCCTCCCACTGGGGCAACCATCAGGCTGGCAGCGTTAATTCCACTCTGAGTGACGAGAAACCAGAGTTCAGGAGAGAGTTTAAGCATGATTCAGCTATCGCTTTACACAACCATGGGCTGTCACCTATGCAGCCAGTTAGAAGCACTGGTGGCCGCACTAGCGAATCAAGAGGTGTGGCTGCACCACATCGAGATTAGCGACGACGACGCCCTGGTTAAGCGCTATGGCGTGAGAATACCGGTGATTGTGGATAGTGAAGGCAATGAGCTGGATCGTGGCTTTGAGCTTGAGCGATTAAGCACTTGGTTGCGCGAGCGCGGCTGGCTGGATGAGGCAGCGCTGGCAGCGTTTACAGCACTGCCAGACACCGCGCCGCCTAAAGGCGCCCATCAGCGTGATGGCCGACGTTTTTTAGGTTAACCAAATACATGGCTAATAAACGCAGGATGAACAGTGCATGTCTGAACGCGAGCGGCTCACATTGCATCCAGCAACGATAGCTGGCGCATAGCTTCTTGGCCTTCGGGGGTATGGTCGGCCACTTCCAGTACCTTGCGAAAGCCTCGTGAGGACTGGATCGTGGCCTCGTCCTCCAGCCACATATGGGCTTGATCCAGCGTATCGGCTAGCTGATGTTTCAGGCCGCCAAACTGAGTGCCGATTTGGCCCCAGGCGCGACTGAAAATCCAGTCACCAAACATATCCTGGTGAATATGAACCAACACATAGTCATGGTTGGTTTCCCAGCGTACGATCACAACACTCTCCTTACTTAGCCTTTAAAAGATAGCCTTTAAACACGCCTGCCCATCAAGCCGTCGCGGGCGTATTGTAAAGCTCGGATACCCAAACGCCTATGAAACTTGTCATCGACGCCAATATCCCCGCTGCCGAGCATTGTTTCGGCCATTTCGGTTCGCTCACCCGCGTGCCAGGGCGGGAGATAAACGCCGCCCACCTGCAGGATGCCGATGCACTCATCGTGCGCTCCATTACCCAGGTCAACGATAAACTGCTTGCCGATAGCGCCGTGCGCTTTGTGGGTACTTGCACCATCGGCACGGATCATATCGATCAGGCAGCGCTTGCCCAGCGCGACATCGCCTTCGCCAGCGCGCCAGGCTGCAATGCCGAAGCGGTGGTTGATTATGTGTTGAGCAGCCTGCTGACTCTGGCGGAACGCGATGGCTGGGCACTTAGCGAACGCACTGTGGGTATTGTGGGGGTGGGCAATGTGGGTAGCCGACTGCAGGCGCGACTAGCCGCCATGGGCGTGTCAACGCTGGCCTGTGATCCGCCCAGGGAAGAAGAGGGGGCAGGGGGAGGCTTTCACTCCTTAGACGCCCTGATCGAGCGCTGTGATGTGCTATGCCTGCATACACCGCTTACCCAAGCAGGTCCTCACGCGACTTACCAGCTCCTCAATGCCCAGCGCATCGAGGAGCTTGCCCCCGGTTGTGTGCTGCTCAATGCGGGACGGGGCGACTGCGTGGATGGTTTAGCGCTACGCAGCCGCATAGCAGGCAAGGGCGATATCAGTGCCATACTGGATGTTTGGGAGGAGGAGCCCGACATCGATGCTGGCTTGCGTGATCTTGTCTCCTTGGCAACGCCGCATATTGCCGGACACAGCTTGGACGGCAAGCTACGTGGTACCTGGATGATTCAGCAGGCGCTGGCTCACCACTGCGGTCAGCCAAGCTATCTCACATTTGCCGATATTTGCCCACCGCCCGCGCTGACGTCGCTGCATTTGCAGCACGCACTACCCCCGGAAGACGCCCTGCGGCTCTGCATGAGAGCGGTGTATGACGTACGCCGCGACCACGATGCGCTTCAGCGCCAAACGCAGCATCACGGTATGCGCAAAGGCTTTGATGACTGCCGAGCCAACTACCCGCTGCGGCGAGAATTCGCCACGCTCAACGTGAAACTGTCAGGGGAAGCGATAGCGCTGGAAGGCGTATTGCGTGGTGCAGGATTTAGTGTCAATGGCCGCTTTGATGAGAACAAGCACTAAATAATGCTGCTACTGATAAATTGCTCGCTGGGCTTTTAATTTACTAGCGAACTAGGCATAGCAACTCTCTGGCTAAATCTTAATGTTTGTACGGCAAAGCCGTATATTTAAGTGATGCTGTTTATCGAAACCTCTACCTTCACCAAGCTATTACCGAGCTACCTTACGGATGAGGAATATCGTGGGCTGCAAGCGTATCTATTGCAGAAACCGGATGCGGGCGACCTCATAAAAGGGTCGGGTGGTGTGCGTAAGGTACGTTGGGCATCAGAAGGTTCTGGAAAGAGCGGTGATATTAGAGCTATCTACTACTGAAAGAAGTCTGACCACGAAATATGGATGCTTACGCTGTACAGCAAATCGGAGCGCGCCAGTATTTCTGGTCATATGCTCAAGCAGATCGCGGAGGCCATCAAAAATGATTGATAGAAATCTTGGGGCAGAGATTCTCGACGGTATTAATGAAATTAAGCAGTTCAAGAAAGGCAACGTGGCTCTGCGAACTAATCAGTTAGCAGAGCCCTCACCGCCAAAAATGATTCGGCAAAAACTGAAACTGACACAATCAGCATTTGCAGGTCTTATGGGAGTAAGCATACGTACTCTTCAAGACTGGGAGCAAGGTCGAAGAGAGCCACAGGGCCCGGCGGTTGCCCTTTTACGTATAGCTGAGCAACATCCGGAAGTCTTTGAACAACTTCACTGAGCAAAGAGAAATTGTACTGTGGAAAACAGTAAGGCCCGCATCTGCGGGCCTTAAACGTATGGCACTGCTAAAAAATTACTGGCGATAAGCGGCTTCTTTCAGCGCCCGGATGCGCTCATCCAGCGGCGGGTGGCTGGCAAATAGCTTTTCCACCAGCGAGCGTGTTTGGCCTTTGGTGATGGCCATGGCGCGCAGCGTATCCGGCATTTGATCCGGCATTTCGGTTTCGGTTTTCAAGCGTGCCAGTGCACTCACCATGGCGTTGGTGCCCGCCAAGCGCGCACCTGCTTCGTCGGCGCGGTATTCGCGGTAGCGCGAGAACCAGGCGACGATAGCCGAGGCTAAAATACCAAACACAATTTCAGCGACCATCACCACCGCGAAGTAGCCCATAAAGCCCAGTCCGCCTTCGCCATCGCTGCGGCTGCGCAGGAAGTTATCGACTAGATGTGCCACTACCCGGGCAAAGAACATCACAAAGGTGTTCACCACGCCCTGGATCAGCGCCAGTGTCACCATATCGCCGTTAGCGACGTGTCCAATTTCGTGAGCCAGAACCGCACGCACTTCTTCCGGGCGCATGCGGTTGAGTAGGCCTGCTGAAACGGCCACCAGCGCATCGTCTTTGTTCCAGCCGGTGGCAAAAGCATTGGACTGTTGGGCCGGAAATATACCCACTTCCGGGGTTTTGATACCTGCTTCACGGGAGAGCTCAGCAACCGTGTCCAGCAACCACTGTTCAGTGGAGTTGGAGGGTGTTTCGATAATCACCGTGCCAGTGCTGCGCTTGGCCATCCATTTGGAGATAAACAATGAGACGATGGAGCCCGCCATGCCGAAAATAAAGCAGAAAATCAGCAGGCTGGTGAAGTTGATGCCCTGGCCGCGTAGATAGCCCTCTACGCCTAGCAGGCGCAGGGTAATACTGGCGACCAGCAAGACCGCTATATTGGTGCCTAAAAACAGCAGAATTCGCATCATGGTGAAGGTTCTCCCCTAAAGTTCATCGAAGCATTACTAGATTAATGGCTTAGATACGTGCTGTTCATGGCAGTTTCAAGTCATGGCTACAAAAGCTACTGCCGATAGCGTGATAAGAAATTGGCAAAGCGGTCGAGTGCATCGCCTAACTGGTCGGCCCAGGGTAGCGTCACGATGCGCACATGATCCGGCTCTGGCCAGTTAAAGGCCGTGCCCTGTACCAGCAGTATTTTTTCCTGCAGCAGCAGATCCAGCACCATCTGCTGGTCGTCTTTGATATTGAAGACCTTGGGGTCGAGCCGCGGAAAGGCGTACAGCGCGCCTTTAGGTTTCACGCAGGAAACGCCGGGGATTGCATTCAGCTTTTCCACGGTAATATCGCGCTGGGCCAGCAGCCGCCCGCCGGGCAGGATTAAATCGTTGATCGACTGATAGCCCCCCAGTGCGGTTTGAATCGCGTGCTGAGCGGGTACGTTGGCACATAGCCGCATAGAGGCGAGCATATTCAGCCCCTGGATATAGTCCTGAGCGTTTAGCTTGGCCAGGGTGCCGGAGATAATCATCCAGCCTGAGCGGAACCCGGCACAGCGATAGCTTTTGGAGAGACCGTTCATGGTGATGACCAGTTGGTCGTCGTCCGCCAGGGCGCCCGTGGCGGTGTGCTCGACGCCGTCGTACAGAATCTTGTCGTAGATCTCGTCAGAGAACACCACCAGGTTGTGCTGCTTGGCGATCGCCAACACCTCTTTCACCACGGCAGGCGGATACACTGCGCCGGTCGGGTTATTGGGGTTGATGAGCACTATGGCACGAGTGTGGCTGGTGATTTTGGCGCGAATATCCGCCATGTCGGGCGTCCAGTCCGCCTGTTCGTCGCACAGGTAGTGCACCGCGTGACCGCCGGAAAGGTGGGCGGCGGCGGTCCAGAGCGGGTAGTCCGGCGCGGGAATGAGTACTTCATCGCCGTCGTTGAGCAGCGCCTGCATGGCCATCACGATTAGCTCAGAAACGCCGTTGCCGATGAAGATATCTTCAATACCCACGCCGGGAATCTGCTTGCGCTGGCACTCCTGCATAATCGCTTTACGGGCAGAGTAGAGGCCTTTGGAGTCGCAGTAGCCCTGGGCCGTGGGCAGGTTGCGCATCACATCCTGGAGAATCTCTTCCGGCGCCTCAAAACCAAAGGGCGCAGGGTTGCCAATGTTTAGCTTGAGAATTCGCTGACCTTCCTCTTCCAAGCGCTTGGCGTGGTCGAGTACCGGGCCGCGAATGTCGTAACAGACATTGTGCAGTTTATGAGATTTCTTTAACGGTTGTGATTCTTGCGACTGCGGGGTATCCATGAGGTGTCTGTCCAAATAGTAGCTAGAGGCCCAAAAGTGTCCAAAAAAACATAAGTGCTTAAAAAGTGCCCGTACGCCGTGCCTTTGGCTAAGGAGCAGTTAGGCCATTATGCGTCGGAAAGTAGTTGATTGTCTTCGTCGTTTTGCACGGGCGGCGGAGGAATGTCTGCCGGGGTTTCAAGCGTTAGCCTGCCCAGCTTGCCATCACGCAGTTCGTGAAGCAGAACTTCCGCGCCGCGGTGCAGATCAACGGCGCCGCCGGGGCGCAGCCCGCCTCGGCGGGCAGCGATATCTTTTAAGATGGCGTTACCGTCGAAGCCAGCAATAGCGAGAAAGTCGGGCTTTTTCGGACCATCTGCATCAATGTCGTGGGGGATGTCCGGTGCGGCGTAGGGCGGCAGCTCTTTGAGCTTATAACGCTCGGTGAGCGCTTCGGGGTAGCGTTTGGCCAGCTCCGCGCTGGTGACAATCGCTACATCGGCGTACTCGATAGCAGTGTCACGAATGGCGCCGGTGGCCGCAAGACGATAGGCGCTAGCCTGATCCTCAATTTTCGGCCAAAGCACGCCTGGGGTGTCGGTAAGCGCTACGCGTCCATCGATGCGCACCTTTTGCTGGCGCTTGGTGACCGCTGGCTCGTTGCCGGTTTTAGCGATTTTTCGCCCGGCCAGGCCGTTAATCAGCGTGGATTTTCCCACGTTGGGAATACCCATCACCATCACGCGCACATCCCGGTCAGCACGAACGGCACCAGCCAGCTCATGGCACAGCTTGGGGATTTTCTTTAGCTCTCGGGTGTTGGTGGTGGTCACCGCCAAGGCGCGCATATTCTCTTGGGCATCGAAATAAGCCACCCATTCGGCCGTTCGCTCTGGGTCGGCGAGGTCGGCGCGGGAAAGAATTTTCAGCACCGGCTTGTGGCGGGTTAGCTCGGCCAGCATCGGGTTGGCGCTGGAGTAGGGCAGACGCGCATCGAGTACTTCAATGACCACATCAATTTCAGGCAGCACCTCCTTAATCTGGCGGCGGGCCTTGTTCATATGTCCGGGGAACCAGCCGAGCATGGGTTTCTCCTGCAAGTACAAAAATAACGGCACAAAAAAAGCGGGCGTCCATTCTAGCAGATGACGCCCGCCTTGCCGGTTTTCCTTGCGAGGATTTAGCGCAGATTACTCGTCAGGGTGAAATTCCAATGATACTGAGTTAATGCAGTAGCGCAACCCGGTAGTCTCCGGTGGGCCGTCGGGGAAAACATGGCCCAGATGAGCATCGCAGTGAGAACAAACTACCTCCGTGCGCTGCATGCCGTGAGTGGTATCCGTATGCTCCTCAACACAGCGGCTACCCAGCGGCCGATCAAAGCTTGGCCAGCCGCAGCCAGCGTCGAATTTATGCTCGTTCTCAAACAGCGGCGCGTGGCAGCAAACGCAGTGGTAAATACCCTGCGCATCGCGCACCTGATAATCACCGGTGAACGGGCGCTCGGTGCCTTTCTCGCGTGCTACGCGGTACTGCTCGGGGGTTAGCTGCTGTTGCCACTCGTCAGGGGATTTTTCTATTTTCGCCATGCTCTGTTCCTCTCCCTTGTGCATTGCGCTTACATCGCTGAGGCCAAGTGTTGTTGGTCTCACTATCCTAGTGACACCACTTGGTCATCATGAGTTTCAGCATGGGCGATTATACATCGCTGTGCCAGTGTAAAGCGCTATACGCTAGCCGCACCGCCGTTACTGCGAGGATCGTGGGCGCTCTCTATCAGCCCATCCGGGTGATGCACAATACCGCCTGCATGGCCCATGGTGTCACTGAACGCCTCGGGCAGCACTTCCACATCGTGGCCTGCCGTTGCCAGAGCGGTGACTAGGGCATCGTCAAAACGCGCTTCGAGCTTCAAGTTAGTGCTGGTTTCACCCCAGGTGCGCCCCAGCAGCCAGCGGGGAGCCGTAATCGCCTGCTGCAGCGGCATGCCGTGCAGCGCATAGCGTGAAAATACCGCTGCCTGGGTTTGCGGCTGGCCTTCACCGCCCATAGTGCCGTAAACCATAGTGCGGCCATCGTTGAATTTAGCAAGCGCCGGGTTAAGAGTGTGGAAAGGTTTGCGGCCGGGAGCTAAGCCGCGCAGGTCGTCGGGGTTAAGCGAAAAGCTGATGCCGCGGTTTTGCCACAGCACGCCGCTTTCTGGCAGCACTACGCCGCTGCCAAACTCCCAGTAGATGCTCTGAATAAAGCTCACCGCACGCCCTTCGCTATCCACGGTGCCCATCCAAATGGTGTCGCCAGGAGCGGGCTCGTGTGGCCAGGGCAGAGCGTGTTGTGGGTCGATTTGAGTCGCCTCCCGGCCAATATTCTCTTCGCTGAGTAACTCCTGCAGCGGTGTGGGTACGCGGCCGGGGTCAGTGACGTTTTGGTCGCGCAGGATAAAGGCGCGCTTGGTCGCTTCGATGAGTCCGTGCAGGTGGTCAAAACCATTTGGCTCAGCAGCTTTTAAACGTTCGTAGATGCCCAATATCATTAGCGACGCCATGCCCTGAGTCGGGGCAGGTAAGTTATACAGCTTGGCATCTTGAAGCGTTACTTCCAGCGGTGTGACTCGCTGGGCTCGGTAGGCGTGAAAGTCAGACAAACGCAGTGGGCTGCCCACCGCCTCTAAATCTCGCGCCATGCTAGCGGCCAGCTCGCCGCGGTAGAAGTCGTCTAACCCCGCTTCCGCCAAGCGCTTAAGTGTCGCGGCCAGGCGCGGCTGGCGAAGTCGTTCGCCTTCACGGGGAACCTGGCCGTTAAGCAGTAGGGCGTCACTAAAGCCTGGGCTTTGGGTTAAACGCTCAATGTGTTTAGCGGTAAGCGCTTCCTGGCTCTGGGAGACCGCAATACCTGTCTCGGCATGATGAATGGCGTCGGCCAGTAGCGTGGTGAGAGGCAGCTGCTTACCCCATGCCGACGCCGCGTTAAGCGCTTCATGCCAGCCGCCAATGGTGCCGGCCATGGTCAGAGCAGCTTTAGGGCCGCGCTCGGGAATCTGCGTTTCACCCGCATAGAAATCTCCATCGGCGAGCCCCGCTGCCGGGCCGCAGGCGTCAATGGCAATCGGCGCTTTGCCCGGCTCATGAATGAGCCAGAAGCCATCGCCACCCAGGGCGTTCATATGCGGGTAGACCACCGCAATGGCCGCAGCGGCAGCGACCATGGCTTCCACCGCATTCCCACCCTGTTTAAGCACATCGCGCCCGGCGCTTGCGGCGAGGTGGTGAGGGGCGACACAGCTACCGCCGTAACTACGTTGGGTGTGGAGCATCTTAGAATCCTTGTTATTAAGCAAATAGTTATTAAGTAAATATTTGTTAAATAAATACTAAAGCAGTTCGTTACCAGCCAATGGCTGCGGGCAACCAGGTGGCAATGCTGGGAAAGATAAATACCAGCGCGACGGCGACGAACTGTAAACCGATAAACGGTAGCGCGCCTTTATAAATATCCAGCGTCGAGACTTCTTTCGGCGCTACACCCTTGAGGAAAAACAGCGACCAGCCAAAGGGTGGGGTAAGAAACGAAGTTTGTAGCACGAGTCCCACTAAAATACCCAGCCACACCATATCGACGCCCATCTGAACAAAGAAGGGCAAAAACAGTGGTAGGGCAATATAGCTGATCTCAATCCACTCCAGGAAGAAGCCCAGCACAAACATCAGCAGCAGCATGAATAGCATCGCGCCTAGCTCGCCACCGGGTACCCAGTCGAACATACGGGCCACCAAGTGCTCGCCGCCCAAGCCACGAAATGCCAGGCCAAATACCTGGGCGCTGATCAAAATAAAGAACACCATGGCCGAGATCACCAGCGTGGCCTTGGCAACCTCTTTGAGTAGCGCAAAGGTTAACCGCCCCGAGCAGGCTACAATTAGCAATGCTCCTAGCGCACCCATGGAGGCCGCTTCAGTTGGCGCGGCAATGCCGCCAATAATCGAGCCTAATACCGCAAACACCAACCCCACTGGCGGGCCCACCACGGTAATCACTTTGCGTATCAACTGACCCCGGCCCATTTCTGCTCGCTCCTCGGCGGGGATTGGCGGCATTAGGTCGGGATAGAGCTTGGCGATCATCAGTATGGCAATAATATACACCGCTGCCAGCGTTAGCCCTGGCACCATGGCCGCTGCGAACATCGTACCGACCGATTCACCCAGAATTTCCGCGAGCAGAATCAGCACCAGGCTGGGCGGAATAATCTGCCCTAAGGTGCCTGACGCACAGATCATCCCTGTGGCCAGGGTTTTAGGGTAGCCGCGGCGAAGCAACGTCGGTAGCGTGAGCAGACCAAGGGTAACGATAGTGGCGCCCACAATGCCGGTGGCGGCGCCTAACAGCACACCCACGAGAATTATCGCCACACCCATGCCGCCTGAAATGCCGCCGAACAGATGGCCGATGACATCGATCAGTTCCTCGGCCAGCTTCGACTTCTCCAGCATCACCCCCATAAACACAAACAGCGGTATGGCCATAAAGGTGTAATTGGTCACTACGCCGAAAATACGTGACGGCAGCAGATTAAACAGCATTGGGCCAAAGCCAATGTAACCAAAGAAAAAGGCCGTCGCCGCGATACTGATACCTACGGGAATACCTATCAGCAGGAACACAAAAAAAGCCACGATCATGCCGATCGCTAGCCATTCATTGGGAGACATGGGTTATTCACCTCGTGTGGGTAGGGCGAAAGCCTGACGCAGCGCGTGGGCCAACCCTTGCAGCGCGAGAAGGACAAAACCGAATGGAATCAGCGATTTGAGCAGCCAGCGCAGAGGCAGGCCACCGGGGTTGGGCGACGCTTCGCCGCGGGCGAATGACTGGGCGATCCAGGGCAGCGTCAGCCAGGCGATATACAGCCCCATCACCAGCAGCAATAGACCTCCGACCACTTCAATCACCCGTTGCAGGCCAGCGGGGAAGCGTTCGTAGAAAACATCCACGCGCACTTGCTCGCCCATCAATAGCAAATACGACATGCCAAACAGCGCTATAGGCGAGATCAGATGCCACTGCAGCTCCTGCAGCCATACCGCCCCTATGCTGAACACATAGCGCATCAATACGTCGCCAGCGACGAGTCCGACTAAAACCACGCAGGTCCAGGCGGCGATCCAGCCAAATAGCTGAACCACCGCCTCAACTCCGTGGACAAAAAATGCCACGGCGCGCATATCAGACTCCGATAATGTCGTTTAACCAAGCCCGCTCACTGGCACCCGCCCAGCGGTCGTGGTTGGCTTTAAATGCCATGTAGCTATCGTGCACTTTGCGCACCAGCGGGTCGGCGTTGGCCTCTGTCGCCAGGGTATCTTGAGTGGCTTCGCGCAGCGCATCGACAACGGGGGTAGGTAGCATGCTGGCAGTGACGCCTTCGTTCTCCACTAGATCTGTCATGGCCTCGCCATTGACCGCTTCAGACCAGGTCACGCTCTCCAAGCAGGCGGCCATACAGGCGGTTTTGACAATCATCTTCAGGTCTTCTGGCAGGCTGTCCCAGTGGGTTTTCGAGATGAGCAGTTCACCCGTGGTTGATGGTTCGTGCCAGCCGGTGGTGTGGTAGAACTTGGCCGCGTTGTGGAGCCCCATACGGCGGTCTTGGAAAGGCCCCACAAACTCGGCTGCATCAATCACGCCACGTTCCAGCGCGGGGAAGATTTCACCACCGGGCAGTACCCGGGCATCCACGCCAAGTGAAGAGTAAACCTGGCCCGCCAAGCCAGGAACGCGCATGCGCAGACCGTTGAGCTGGCTAATATCCTCGATCGGCTCGCGGAACCAGCCAGTCATTTGCACGCCGGTATTGTTCAGCGGGAAGGCGACCATGCCGTAGGGCTCGTACACCTCGTGCCAAAGCTCCAAACCGCCGCCGTGGTAAAGCCACGCCATATGGCCCATAAAGCTCATGCCAAATGGAACGGTAGTAAAGTACTGAGCGGCAAAGGTAGTGCCGGACCAGAAGTAGCTGTTAGCGGCGTTCATTTCGATGGTGCCGCTTTGAACGGCTTCAAAGCCTTCAAAGGCCGGAATCAGTTCGCCGGATGAAAAATGCTGAATATTGAGTCGCCCGCCGGACATGGCGTTGATTTTGGCAATCACGTCAGTGGGGCTGCCAGGTCCTTCCACGTAAAACGGCGAGCCGGGCGGGTAGGCATTGGTCATACGCCAGTTGAAACTCTCGGCGGACTGCGCGCGGGCGATAGACGGGGCGCCCAAGACTAGGCCTGCCGTGGAAGAGACGGCAGCTGTGGTGAGAAACTTGCGACGGGATAAGGACATAGCACACCTCATTAATGGGGGAGTTGGTCAGCCAGGGAACACAATGAAGTAGCAAGGGGTGTGCCATAAAAATCGATTTTATTTTAAATAAAAGATTTTTAAGGGTTTTGTCGGTCTCTGCTGAAAAGACTAAATATAAGAAAAATAACTGTTTGCACCGTTATGGCGCTGAATGAGTGTCCAGGGCACCCTCGGTGTGCATACTGACTTCGCAAAAGTTGGACGCAGAGGTAGGTGATTGAAAGCGGGTCAGTTAGTTTGGTGAGGGCAGGGTGCTTGACAGCTCAATAAGGTCTGAGTAACATACGCGCCACCTCGACGAGGCAATGCAACGTCCCATTCGTCTAGTGGTCTAGGACACCGCCCTTTCACGGCGGTAACAGGGGTTCGAACCCCCTATGGGACGCCACTTATTCTTTTTCTTTCTAGAGCTAGAGTAAGCGGTCGTCAGGGTTATCGGAATGCGGGAATAGCTCAGTGGTAGAGCATCGCCTTGCCAAGGCGAGGGTCGGGAGTTCGAATCTCCTTTCCCGCTCCAAGCATTAAAGTGCTTACAGTGTCCCATTCGTCTAGTGGTCTAGGACACCGCCCTTTCACGGCGGTAACAGGGGTTCGAACCCCCTATGGGACGCCACTTCCGGTAGGTTAGGTAAAAAGCTTAGGTAAAAGCTAAGCAAGTGTTCTATAAGCGGGAATAGCTCAGTGGTAGAGCATCGCCTTGCCAAGGCGAGGGTCGGGAGTTCGAATCTCCTTTCCCGCTCCAGTTTTAGTAGTGCCGGATCGGTAAGCGATGGGTCGGGAGCTGGAACGCCAGCCCGGTCGATCTCCTTTCCCGCTCCAGTTTTAGGTGTCGGATTAAGTTATTGTCCTGCTCCAATCAGTCCCATTCGTCTAGTGGCCTAGGACACCGCCCTTTCACGGCGGTAACAGGGGTTCGAACCCCCTATGGGACGCCATCTAGCTTTATATGTTGTTTACGTTGCGGGAATAGCTCAGTGGTAGAGCATCGCCTTGCCAAGGCGAGGGTCGGGAGTTCGAATCTCCTTTCCCGCTCCATTTTGGATGTGTGGTTAAGAGCATCGCCTTACCAAGGCGAGGGTCGTGATCTGGTGCGCCAGCCCGGCCGATCTCCTTTCCCGCTCCATGTAAACAAGACCAGATAGTTCTGCAATTTCCCAGCTTCAAAAGTTTAGTCTTCCCTTTGTTTCCATGGTGTATCGGCTAATTGCTGGGCATCACTGTTTGCGTGTCTGACGTTTGGTGGTCGTGTTCACCTTGAAAAAAGTCGTTTGCGCCCTAATGTTTTACCTTCTCTTCTTTTTTTGCTGACAGGACATGTTCATGGCCGAACCGGCATTGTCGATCCGTGGCCTTACCAAAGTGTATGGTAATGGCTTCCAGGCGCTCAAGGGTATTGATTTAGACGTCCAGCAGGGCGATTTTTTTGCTTTGTTGGGCCCCAATGGCGCCGGTAAATCCACCACCTTGGGGGTGGTCTGCTCGCTGGTGCAAAAGACGGCGGGCAAGGTCTCCATATTCGGTATCGATGTGGATAAAGACTTCGCTAAAGCCAAGTATCAACTGGGTGTGGTACCCCAAGAGTTCAACTTCAATCAATTTGAGAAAGTGCTCGATATCGTGCTGGCTCAGGCAGGCTACTACGGCATGACCAGTCGCGAAGCTTTGCCCCGCGCTAAGCAACTGTTGACCGATCTGGGCCTATGGGAAAAGCGCAACGGCAGCGCGCGCATGCTGTCAGGTGGCATGAAGCGCCGCCTGATGATCGCTCGAGCGCTGATGCATCGCCCCAAGCTGCTGATTCTGGATGAGCCAACCGCCGGGGTGGATATCGAGCTGCGGCGCAGCATGTGGGAGTACATGCGGCGGATTAACCAAGACGAAGGCACCACCATCATCCTGACGACTCACTACCTGGAAGAGGCTGAGAGCCTGTGCCGTAATGTGGCGATTATCAATAATGGCGACATTGTGCGGAACACTAGCGTGCGAGGCCTGCTGGCGGAGCTGAATACTGAGACCTTCCTAATTGATACCTCCGAAGCCATTGCAGACATCCCCAAGATAGACGGGTTTGAGATAAAGCAGCTGGAGTCTACTCAGCTATCACTCGTGGTGCATCGCGGGCAACGTCTAAACGATGTCTTCAAGGCGTTGAGTGAGCAGGGCATTCAGGTGGTTTCCATGCGTAATCGAGCCAACCGCTTAGAGGAGATGTTTGTGTCGATGGTGGAAGGTAGTGGGCTAGGGGCGATAGACCAGCGCGTTGAGAAGACGGAGGAGCGCGCATGAATGCTACGCAAACATTGATTGCTCTTTGGACGCTAGTGCTAAAAGAGATCAAACGTTTCACCCGCATTTGGCCGCAAACGCTGCTGCCTCCCTCAATCACCATGGCGATGTACTTCATTATCTTCGGCAACCTAATCGGTTCGCGGATTGGTGACATGGACGGCTTCAGCTATATGGACTTTATTGTCCCAGGGCTGATCATGATGTCGGTGATTACCAACAGCTACTCCAACGTGGCGTCGAGTTTCTTCTCCAATAAGTTTCAGCGCTCGATCGAAGAGATGATGGTTTCGCCCATGCCCAATTGGGTGATCCTGGCCGGCTTTATTTTAGGCGGAATGGCGCGAGGCTTGGGCGTGGGGTTAATCGTTACAATCGTTTCGCTGTTCTTTACCCGTTTAACCATGGAGCATCCGCTACTTACGGTATTGGTCGTAGTGCTGACGTCTGCACTGTTCTCCATTGGCGGCTTTATTAACGCTCTGTTGGCCAACAAGTTTGACGATATTTCTATCGTGCCGACCTTTATCCTTACGCCGCTGACCTATTTGGGTGGGGTGTTCTACTCGATCTCAATGTTGCCCGACTTCTGGCAGGGCGTTTCCATGCTCAATCCAATTTTGTACATGGTCAACGTTTTCCGTTATGGCTTCTTAGGTGTTTCGGATATTCCCGTTGGCTGGGCGCTCGCTGCCATTTTTGCCTTTATCATAGTGCTGTTTGGCATTGCGCTGGCGATGCTGGAACGTGGCAAAGGTATTCGCAGCTAGTCGTCTGCTAGACGCATCAATCCGATTGAGAAAAGAGAGCTTTATATAATGGCACATCGCCCAGACACTTTAGCGCACGCGCCGTTAGGGCGCGATTCCGCTTACCCTGAACTGTATGACGCGGGGCTGTTATACCCTATTCCCCGTGCGGCTAATCGAGTGCCGCTGGGGATTGAAGAGGGGGCTCTGCCGTTTGCGGGTGAAGATGAGTGGCACGCTTTTGAAGTCTCCTGGCTGAACAGCCGCGGTAAACCGATTGTGGCCGTGGCGCGCTTTCGCTTGCCAGCAGCCTCGCCCAATCTGATTGAGTCCAAATCCTGGAAGCTCTACCTCAATAGCTTCAACCAAACCCGTTTCTATAGTCGTCAGGAAGTGATGGAAACGCTTGCCAATGATCTCTCCGTAGCGGCGGGAGCTGAAGTAAGTGTCGAGCTGTTTGACGTGGATGCGTCAGAGCTTTCGCCACAGCAATTGCCGGGCGAATGCCTTGACGATTTAGATATCGCAGTAAGCGACTATACGCCTAGCAGTAACCACCTCTCGGTAGGGGAAGAGATTGTCGAGGAGACGCTTTACTCCCATCTGCTTAAATCTAACTGCCCGGTTACCGGCCAGCCAGACTGGGGAAGCGTGCTAATTCGTTATAAAGGCCCGAAAATCGACCGTGAAGGGCTACTGCGCTACCTGATTGGGTTTCGTCAACATCAGGATTTTCACGAGCACTGCGTTGAACATATCTTCACCGACCTAATGGCTCAGGCAAAGCCCACGCAACTACTGGTACTGGCGCGCTATGTGCGTCGCGGCGGGTTGGATATCAGCCCTTGGCGCGCAACTCCTGGACTAACGCCCCCCACGCCGCTGCGCCTAGCAAGGCAGTAAGCGACGATGTTATAAGTGACTGTGCTATAAATGACGGTGCTAAAGTAGCCTCACACAATTGGACTTGGAGTCATCAATGGACGCACTCACGCTGCTTCACGAGCGTAGCTCAATGGGCAAGCTGATGGAGCCAGCGCCCAGCGGCGAACAGCTCAGCGCCATTTATCAGGCCGCACTGCGGGCCCCAGATCATAAAGAGCTGCGCCCCTGGCGCTTTATCGAGTTTAGCGGGGAAGGGCGAGAGCGCTTGGGCGAGTTATTCGCCGAGGCGGAGTTTCAGGAGGATCCTAGCGCCGATGACGAAACGCTCAACTCGGCGCGTAAAAAGCCGCTGCGGGCGCCGATGATTATTGCCGTGATCGCCAAGGTCACGCCTGAGCTCGAAAAAGTACCTAAAATGGAGCAGGTGATTTCTGCCGGGTGCGCCGCCCACGGTATTCTACTGGCCGCCCACGCGCTGGGGCTAGGCGCGATGTGGCGCAGCGGGAAGTATGCTTTCGACCCCGTGGTTCGCAAAGGGCTGAGCCTGGATGAGGATGACGAAGTCGTCGCATTTATCTACCTGGGCACCTTGGGTGGTCGCCATAAACCGGTACCACAGCATAACGTTGCTGACTTTGTGGAGCGTTGGGACTAGCGATGAGTCTCCCCCGCCAGCCAGGCATCCCTCACCCTCGATTGCCGCTGCCAAAAGGCCAGCCGGAAAATCTGGCCGCTTTTCAACAGTGGTTAAGTGACGCCATACCCATGGTGAGCGCGTTAGGTATTAGCGAAATGACGCGCCAGGGAGATTCACTAGCCTGGCAGTTAGCACTGGAGCCCAACCTTAACGATAAAGGCACGGGCTTTGGTGGCGCACTGACGGCGCAGACGACGCTACAAGGCTGGTGCTGGGTAACGCTATGGCTACGGGAGAGGGGTGTCGCGCGGGATGTCGTGGTTGCCGAGGCTAGCCAGCGTTTTCTGGCACCGGTAACCAGTGATTACCGCCTGGTATGCACGCCAGCCGTGCCAGAAGGCCCTGCTCAGCTTGCCAACAAGCTCGCTGAGCGAGGAAAAGGCCGCATAGCGCTAACCCAGCAGCTCTATTGTGGTGAGACGCTCTGCCTGGAAGCCAGCGGCAGCTACGCTGTATTGTCTGAACGTTAGCGGCGGTGTGCCACTAAACTAAAGGTTCGTCAGCCGGAAAAGGCTTGCTATTTCGAGGCTTAGCCAATAGTATATGCGCCGTTCTGTCGCGAAAGGTTCAGCCTTTCAACAGCGCCAAAACGCGGAGGGGTGTCCGAGTGGTCGAAGGAGCACGCCTGGAAAGTGTGTAAGCCGCAAGGCTTCGAGGGTTCGAATCCCTCCCCCTCCGCCACAGAATTTTGAAGGCCGTCAAGCACTTAGCTTGACGGCCTTTTTTGTTTTTGGCTCTTAGGGACTAACTTGGGAATGCTTCAGATTTAACTGCTTCTCGATGGCGCTGGAGTGTCAGGGCAGTCGCTGCGTTGGATCATGGTCAGCGTGGTTTGAGATCTAGTGCAGCGGCACCATACCCATAGAACGCGGTTGTCTGATGAACGTATACCGACACTGGTTCGGGCCGCGGTAACGAACGCCGGCGCGTTTCAGGTGGGTTTTCCAGAAGCGCTTGCGGATAGCGTTCTCGTAGAAGGACTCATTGCGCTTGGTTTTCGTCACCTTAAAACGCACCCGTACCACGCCGTGCCGATAGCGAATAATCCACATCCAGTGTGTCTTTCCAGGCCAACGCTTGGGGTTCAGAGATGCGCTCACTCCGGCAATCGCACCCAAAGTGCATTGGATCGGCCATGGAAACGCTGTTATCTGGGCTACCGTCTCACCCTGAATTAAGCTATTAAGTGCAGCACCTGTGGTTTCTAGTGCTGCGGAGTATTCTCCCAAGAACACCTTGTCGTGGGTTCGGTATCCCAGCCGCTTCCTGGATCTATCGTTCAGCTTATTGACGACCCTCCTTCGAGCTGCAGCGATAGCGTTTCAGTCGTCTGTTTTGCCCTCTACTTAGCGGTTTTTATCTTTATAGTGAGTTGCTTATGTAACCGCTAAGGGTAACGGTGTCTCTGGACAAGTGAAACGCTACTTACCCTGTTTCCTCTATCCTAGGCTCATAGTTCGCTGCATTTATCCTATAAGCTCAGGCTTTACAGCAAGTTGCCTCCCACGTAAAGTTGGTCATAAAGTATTATGAGGTAAGTCTTTTCGCATTATCCCGATGATTAGTAGGTTCAACCGACCTGTAAGCCCTTGATATTCAGCTTCTGGGTTTTCCTTTTTGAAGTTTGTCGGCGTTTCACATCAGCATGCGGATCTGCCGCAAAGACGGTAGAGCGGAACATCAGCAAGGAAAATTGTAGCGATGATGACTATTACCATCTTTGTTTGTGGGCATGTAACTCTTGTAACGAGAGCTGGCCTAGCCGATAGCAAGGAAGTACTAAAGACCCTACATGAGCCAGTGGCGTTCGATGGCTGCAATTTTATCGATACCAACAGCGTGAAGATTGGCGGGCTTGCTGACTGCATCATTGTCCCAGGTGAGTCCATGAGAACCGTACTGGCTTAAGGAATGCTGATGTCCGATTCTCCCCGCAATCACTCCTCTGCCAGCCGGATGACAGAGGTGATCACGTTTATATTCGGTCTTGTGCTGCTGATTATCATCTTCAGTGAATTGCCATCAGACGTATTCACCCCCGAGTCTCAAAGCTTTTTTTTCCTTATCGGCTGGGTCGCGATCTGGCGCTATTCCTGGTGGGCAGTACAGGCTATTCGTTCAATGTGGTACAACCGCGTTGTCTTTCCCAGATTGCGTGCCGAGGCCGATGCGGCTGGAGAACTCCAGAAGCCGCCCGAGCTGTTCGTGCTGTGCACCTCCTTCCGAATCGATATGCATGTCAACTTTCAAGTCTACGATGCGTTGATACGAGAAGCTCGCAATTACGGTGTGTCGACGACGATTTTCGCCTCCGTCTCGGATCGTACCGATGTGGACATCATTACTCATGTCATGGACGATCATGGCTGGCCACAGAACGTCGAAGTGCGCTACATGTTTCAGAAGGGAGACGGCAAGCGTTCTGCTATGGCCGAGGTGTTGCGGGCAATCTCCAGGTGCCTACCCGCGCCGGGGTCGCTGCTGATCTCGATGGACGGTGATATGCGCCTTGAGCCAGAAACGCTATCTCGCTCGCTCTCCTTCTTTATTGCCCAGGACGATCTGGGGGCGCTGACCACCAACAACCGTGCCGAGGTGACGGGGGACGATGTCACCCGCGAGTGGTATGACTTACGTTATGCACAGCGCCATCTGATGATGAGCTCGATGTCGCTGTCGCGCCGCCTGCTCGTGCTTACGGGTCGCTATAGTGTCTTTCGCACCGATCTCGCCATTCAGCCGGACTTCATCGAGATGATCGAAAGCGATCACGTTGATCACTGGCGCTTTGGTAGATTCAAGTTCCTGTCGGGTGACGATAAGTCATCATGGTACTGGCTGTTGAAAAACGGCTGGTCCATGCTCTACATCCCTGACGTCTTCGTGACCGGGTTTGAGGAGCTACCCGATCGGCGTCGCTTCTTTGCCTCGACCACCGATCTAATGCAGCGCTGGTTCGGCAATATGCTGCGCACTAGCAACCGGGCAATTGCTCTGGGGCCAAGCCCAATGGGGATGTTTCCCTGGTGGAGCTTGATCGATCAGCGTATCTCAATGTGGACAACGCTGGTGGGGCCCACGGCGGTGATTCTGGTGATACTTTTCATAAGACCCTCCTTCTTCTTCGCCTACATGCTGTGGATACTATTTAGCCGCTGCATTGCCACTTCAGTGCTGGCCTGGCAACGCGGGCGTTTCAGCCTCCTGTGGATTCCGCTGATTTATTACAACCAGGTGTGGGGCGCAATACTAAAGACCTACGTTAGCTTTCGCTTCAACCGCCAGCAATGGTCTCGCCAGGGAATCTCCGCGGGTGAGCCTGTCGATCAGGGAGTGGTTCGTAATCAGCGACGCATAGGCCATGTGATGCATGGTTTCGCTTATGGCGTTCTTCTCTACATTTTGATTATCTTGACCGGAGTCATGACACCCCCGGATCTAACTACGCTGCACATCACCATTGATCAGATCGGGAAGCACGAGCAGCACCCCCAGCGTCTTGATCGCTCGCTCGACACAACCCTTACCGATAAGGGCTGTGAACTGGTCAAGCTGCCTCCAGACGATTTCATGACCGAAGGTGATCTGATCGATAGCCTGCAGCTAAACGCCATCGCACAAGCCAACCGAATGGCAGTTTCAATGACCATGTGCAAAACAAGACCCAGGGTCGAGCCTTCGGCTCCGATCGAAGTGTCTGTGACTCAACCCTGACGAAAGGAGCGGCATTCGGATGGATTTTTCAAAATATACTCAACAACGGCAAAAAATCACTCCCGAAGAAGACAGAGAGCGAGTAAAAATTGGCGTCTCCTTGCACTCAAAAAGCATCAATCACGATAAAGTGCATTTGACTCAAGGCAAGCAGCTACAGCGCGAATATCGTGACGATAAGAGCTCTCTCCAGGCTGAACTTTTAAAATACGCCCCCAAACAGCATAAACCTACTCCCGATGAAGACAGTAAACGAATTCAAACTGGCGTTTCCTCAAAATCGCAAAGTAACGATTACGACAACGTGCGGCTTACTGAAGGCAACCAATCACAGCATGTGCATAGTGACGAAAGTAGCGATCTAGAGGCGGATTTTTCAAAATATACTTATGAGCAGCAACCCCCTGCTCTTGAAGAACAGCGGCAAGATATGAAAACTGAGGCTTCCCCAGCCTCGGAAAGTGTCGATCATGACAACGCGCGCCTGATCCTGGGGCAGCAGCTACAGCACGAGCGACGCGATGAGAGAGGGTATGTCCGGGTTGCGCTACCGTTTCGCATCGTTCTTGCAGGCAGCGACAAAGAGATGAGCGGCAAAGACGTCTCTCTCGGCGGCTTCTCTGCCCACAGCGAAAATAGCTTCGAACCTGGCGAACTCATTTCCGCCTCACTGCTGATGGCTGTGGGAACCTTCGAATTTATCGTAGCGCTCAAAGCCAAATGCCTTTACGTGAATCCTACTGCAAGCGGCAACGGATATAATGTCAGCTTCCAAATCACCGAGATCGAGCCGCATCACCGAGAGTCGCTGCGACAGATCATTCGTAGTGGGTTAAGTGGGCGTTTGCCGAATATCGAGGGCCTAATTGCAAGCGAGGATCCCCAGACGCCCCGCAAGCGTCAGGCAGCCAATCCATCGTCACCATCGCGACCACCAAAACCCATTGGGCGCTATATTCTCCTGTTTATCGCAATCAGCTTACTGGTTTTGGTAAGTGCAGCGACGGCTTATCGTAACTTTTTTCTGCTCGAACCCAGCTTCGCTGCCGTGACGGCACCGCGTATCGATATCCGTGCCCATAGCCACGGTTTACTCGGTGAGCACAATGTTACTGCAGGTGATAAGGTCAAACGTGACCAGTTATTGACCCACGTGATCAATAGCGAACTAGAGTCGGATCTGATCCTCACCGAAGCAGCTTTCAACTATAACAAGAGGCTTATCGATAACTTACGCGAAAGCCTCAATGGCAACAACCAAGAGGTCAGCTTGGCCAACTCCGCACAGCCGGCCAGCGGTGACACCATGACCTTCGAGTCGGTTTCACCGGAAGTTGCACTGGCTCGTATTGAGCAGTTCGAAATAGTGCGCGATTTCGAGAGTTCGCGTATTGCCGCCCTCAATGCACGTCGGTCCAGCAATGAGATCTACAGCCCATGCGACTGTCTCGTGGGTTGGGCATTAAGTAGTGCCGCTGGGGTTTATATCGATGAGGGGGAGCGGATCATGACCCTGATCCGAGTCAACGAAGGTGATGTTATGGTCGAGGCACTGGTTCATATGGATGACATCAGCCGCATTGAACCCAATCAGCAAGCCTACGTGACGCTAGCCAATTCCAGCCAGCCGATTCGTGCCCGGGTGCGTAACGTCTCCCTGGATATCGAGTTTCAGCCTCGTGCAGGCTTCCCTGGCTGGGTGCGGCAACAGCAGAACGTAGCCAGCGTACTGTTGATTCCGGAGGAGCCCCTGCCACCAGAGAGCGTGGGCCAGCCAGTAGACGTTCGGTTTTCTGAAACACTGCTGCTGAGCTCCGTCTCTGAGAAAACCTGGCAAGGCGTTAGCTGGCTCATTCAATCCGGCAACGCCATCTATCACTCAGCCATTGAACATTTAACGGGAAGATCTAATGAAACGACTAACGAGGGATAGATATCGCCAATCGCGGGCCGGATGCAGAGCTTGGAGTCTTATGTTGGGCACGCTGGCGCTTGTACCGTTTTCTGCCAGCTACGTTAACGCGGAGGAAGATGCTGTTATTAGCATCCCTCAGGAGCAACCCTGTTCCCAGCGCTATGCCCTGAGTGAGGTTACACGGCTCCCCGATGCAAACGGCCATACCGCTATTCGTCAGGGCTTTAACACCACGCGGCACTGGGGTACTGAGGAGAACGTGGAGCGCTTGGGCGCGGAACATACTGGCATAGGTGAAGCCGGACTGCGCGTCCATTATCCTGCTGGCAGCTCCTCACCGGGTGAGGATCCTCGCGGCGGAGCTGGCTTTTATAACGCCCCTTCTTCGTTCGAAGGAGTTGAAAGTGCCTGTCTGAGCTATAAGGTTCGCTTTCCGTCGGACTTCGATTTTGTCAAGGGCGGCAAGTTACCAGGATTGTATGGAGGCGAGGCTCCCTCTGGCGGTGAGCACGTCGACGGTGAGAACGGTTTCTCAATGCGCCTAATGTGGCGAAAAGACGGCGAAGGTGAACTCTACCCGTATGTTGTCGGCTTTGAAGGCGCGTCGATAGGGCGTGGCTTCTGGCGCTACCCGGTCGGGCGGTGGGTCACTCTTGAGCAGGAACTGGTGCTTAACGACCCAAATCGGGAGAACGGTATTGCTCGGATCTGGGTCGATGGGCAGCCTGTACTAGAGCAGCAGAATATCGTCTTTCGTACCACTCCGGCCATCACTATCGATGGCTTAATGTTTTCCACCTTTTTTGGCGGGACGGGGGAAGGTTGGCGCACACCTCGCGATCAGTACGTGGATTTTGCCGCCTTTCAATTTTATACCCCAAAACCGTGAGCGCCACTAATAGAGCGCCGCCTGAGTGACAGCGACCATGCCTATTGCCGTAGTACAAAGACTAGCCGGACGCCTTCTTTGGATGCTCCCTATTGCGCTGATGACAATGGGCAATGTCGACATGCAGGCCGATACTCTAATGAGCGATACCCTCTTGAACGGAACGCTCTCAAGAGAGGAGCGCATGTCGCTTGATCTTTCGCAATATCGCGTTACCGATACAGACGCCAGCTATTTCGACGTTAAAGCGCGCATGGCCCAGCTTGAGCAAACCGATAGCAGTATTCTGCTGCAGTTGAAAGACGATATCTCACTAGGTCCCAGCTGTAATCAGATGCTTAATACGAAACCCATCACCACGCGGGGGGCTATCCCTGGCTTCTACCCCAACCCGGATGATTGGTTGTTGGTCACTGAACCGATATTCGATTTTGAAGATAGTGTATCGAACCTGGCTGGTGCCTTCGTCGCAAGCGGTGACCTCTATTATGCCGAATGCTTGGTTCACTATCTGAGTAACTGGGCCGAGGCCGAGGCCTTGACCAGCTTTGTTTATGACTCGGTGCGGCCACAGGCTTGGTACGCATCTGAGTCGATGCTGTTCGCGGCGGCCATGGGCTACTCCATTGTGCGACCCTTCATCGACGGCCTTGGTAAGGAACGTGCCGACGTCGAACAGTGGCTACACGGCCTGGCTCTGCGGCACTCGGCTGTTCCTGGTGGACTGGGTAGCTGCTGTAATAACCATTTATATCGTCGCGCGCTTTATGCCAGCATGATCGGTGTGCTGGTCGAGGACGACGACCTGTTTCGCTTTGGCGTTGCAGCCATCTACTCGGCCCTGCATGACATGACCGAGGAGGGCGCTCTGCCACACGAGGTAGCTCGCGGCCGACGCGCCACCCACTACCAGAACTATGCGCTCGGCTACCTCATTACCAATATGCAGGTCATCCAGCGCCAAGGTTATGACATCTTTAACCTGGAATATGAGAACAGCAGCATCCATAAGGGCGTGGACTTCCTGTTTCAGATCTTGGAGGATCCGGCAGCGTTGGGCGATTATGCTCCAAGGGAGCAATACACTGGTTTCCTGCGGGATTCACAGTATTTCACCTGGATGGAGATCTACCTTTCGCACTTCGACTATCCAAGTATGGCCACTCTTGTGAGCCGAGCACGACCCACCTATAGCCGCAGCGCAGGGGGGCCCATTACGCTTTACTTCATGGACCCCGAGGCCCAGCAGCACTTCTATATAGATGAACAGCGTCAGGATACAGAGGCCTTTCAAGGTTTGGGTAATTGAAAAGTACGATAGAACAGCACCAAACACGACAGTGGGGAACGCATGAAAAGTATAATCGCCGGGACTCAACGCACTCCCTTCCTGCCGCTGGCAGCGTCATTAACCTTGTCGGTTTGGCTCGGTGGCTGCGCGATTACCGCTAAGGAGCCGCCTGGCGGCGGGCATGCAGGCACCCTGCCCGTCCAATATGCAGGTTGGTTTACCAGCGGCCCCCAGGCCAATATCAACGGGTCGGACTGGGGTACCATCAATCGCGCTCAGGATCGTATCGAGGAGGGCCGTTATGAAGAAGCCATTGCTTATCTGCAACCTTTGATGGATCGCTATGTGCCAACTGCCTTTTATGAGATGGCCAAGCTTTATGAACAGGGACTCGGGGTAGAAAAAGATCCTAGCGAAGCGGCAAGATTGTATGGGCTAGCCATCGAGAAATCTTCCTCGGTTCGCGGCCATGCTTCGCTTAACCTTGCCCAGCTTTATCTAGATGATGGAGGCGTCGAGCGCAACGATGTGCTCGCTTATTACCTGCTTTGGCAGGCAGTGGAAGCTGATCTCAATCGCACAGCAGAAATCGAGCTTGCAGAACTGTTGTCCGAAGGTGGCGAAGGCGTAGAGGCTGATCCAGCGCTTGCCATCCAGCTCTACGAGCAAGCAGCCTCCCAGGGAAAGGCGCCAGCCCTGAAGGCTCTGGCTGAAGCTCATGCACCTGGCGGTTGGCTATGGGAAGATGCGGCACAATCGATAGCCTATGCTCAACGTTATGCCAATCGACTTGAAGCTAATGCCGGACAGGGTGACGTCGGCGCGATGCTTCAGTTGGCATCAGCCTATTCCCAAGACGGACTGCTCGGTGATCAGCCTGACCGGCGCATTCAATGGTTGCAGCAAGCTGCCCAAGCTGGCGATCTTGATGCTCTGGCCCGTGCTGGACATGAGATGACCAAAGCGGGCGAATATCGACAGGGTATTGCGCTGCTTGAAGATGCCGCCCGGCAGGGGCACGTTGGGGCCATGACGTACCTCGGCCAAGCTCTATTGGAGCCTGAGCATACCGGTCGATTGGAGCAGAATCGCGCTGAACGCTGGTTGAACGAGGCAATTCAGGCAGGCTCGGTCGATGCCCTAGTGGTACTCGGACGTGCCTTAGTCAATGGCCAAGCAGACCTGGACGACCTGCCCCGTGGCATGGGCCTGCTTGAGCAAGCTGCAGAAAGCAACCACCCGCTCGCATTGGCACAGCTGGGGGCGTTGCTAATGAATGACGAGAGGGTCACCAGTCAACCTTACATCGCAGTTAGCTACCTGAATCGCGCTCATGAACTCGGCCACCCCTGGGCCACCCAACAGCTCGGAGTCGCCTACCTGGAAAGCCGTGGTGTGCTGCGGGATCTGGAACGGGCTGAAGAACTGCTGCACAGTGCCGCCGAGCAGGGGCAAGCGGGGGCAACGCGCATTCTTGGTGAGGCCTATTTGGAAGGCTTGTTAAACGGTAATCCGTCACAGGGCATTCGATTGCTGACCCAAGCCGCCGAGCAAGGTGATAGCTATGCGATGATTTTGCTCGGCCGTGCCTACCAAAAAGGTAGCGGTGTCAGTCGGGATCTCAACGAGGCCATCCACTGGTTGACCCGCGCTCGCGATGCCGGTCATGAGTCCGCTGCTGCTGCACTCACATATGTGCAACGCGATCTGGGTGCTGGAGGCAATATCAATGCGCTAATCGCGGCAGCGAAAGGCGGCCATCCCGGTGCCATGGCGGATCTTGGTCGAGCTTATCTCGACGGAAAGGGCGTTGAGCGCAATCATATTCAGGCTGAAAAATGGCTGGAGCAGGCACATCAGGCAGGGCATGCAGGCGCAAGCGCAAGCCTTGGCCGCATGTACCTTGATCGGGGCGACAGTGCGCGTGGCATCGACTACCTCAATACCGCCGCGTCCAGGGGGCATGACGCTGCACGCGCTGACCTTGGAGAAGCCTATATGACCGGCAATCATGCCGAACAAGACGTGGAACGCGGTCTAGAACTACTGATCTCAGCAGCCGAATCAGGCAGCCCGAATGCCGCTTTTACGCTGGGCGATGCCTATCAACACGGCAAGGGTGTCGGAAAAGATGCCGTGTTGGCCGAACGGTGGTACCAGCAAGCGGGTGATGCCGGAGCCATCCATGCACGTGCTGCGTTAGGTATTGCCTTCATCAGCGGTGAAGGCGCCATTGCTCAGGACGTCCAGCGGGGCCACGAGCTGCTTCTTAATGTCGCTGAACAAGGCCACCTCGGTGCTCAGGCCTTTCTGGGCCGTGAATATCTACGCGGTGAGAACATTGAAAAAGACCCCGAGCGTGGGGTGAATTATCTGTATGAGGCGGCTAGTCAAGGATACCGTAGTGCTCGCTTATCACTCGCTGAGGCCTACCTCTCAGCCCGCGGATACGCAAACGTCAACCAAGAACAGGCCATGCTATGGCTCAATGAGCTTCTCGATAGCGAGGAGCAGATCGCCCTAGAGACACTGCGACAATTGATCCTTGAGGAAGTAAACGTGGCCGCCAGCGGCAGGCAGATGTGATCAAACCCCAGAGAGTGAAAACACTCTCATGCCGAGTTACCAGCGGCGTATTAGAATGTTTAAAATCCTGCGATGCTTGGCAAGTTTATGCCGTTGAAAGCGCTAGGCTATTGCCTTTTAAAACGGCAGAACCCCGCCGAACCCAATGCCAAGCACGGCAACGATAACAACCACGATAACGACGATAGTGGTAGTAGACATATTCTCTTCCTTTGAGTAGTGAGCGTTGATATAGCGTAGTCACGATTGTGCTTTTTCGCACACGGCTGTTGATAATCAGTTCCGAAAACAGCTTTTTGATTAAGCTTTAGCCCCCAATGCCTTCCCAAGCCCACTAAAATAGTCGCTGAACGCTGCATTGATCTGCTCCCGCTGTGAGCCTCGTGGGTAAAGGCCTCTCTCCGCTTCAGGGGAGGCCTTGGTGCCTTTGACCAGGAAGTGGTTGGTGATGGCCGCATCCTGCACAAAGGCCTCGAAAGCGCGGGCACAGAGCTCTTCGGGTTTACTGTAGTAAAGCTGGCCGAGCTTTTTATCCACCTGCACCGAGTGCTGAAACAGCGCGCTGGGCTGATCGCCTGCTGGCCGCAGCAGAATCGCCTTGAAGCACTCCATCAATAATTGATTAAGCGGGTGGGGGATGGGCGTTGCATCGGCGAGCCAGGCGGTAGAGGCAAACATGCCGACTGGCGTGCCGCGAAAACACTTACTGGCGATGTAGTGATCAAAAGCATGAAACCACTCATGGGCGATGCTGCCGGGGCCAGCGTTTTTAGCCAGAGCAAAACTGCGTTGGCTGGGGTCGTAGTGGGCAGAAACACCCGGTCGACCACCGCTGCCGTACTGCAGCGCTATTGAGCCGCGCAGGGAAATCAACGCCTCGGTTCCCTGTAAAATCAACATAAGATCACACAGGGCATCATGAAACAGCTCCGCGGCCCGGTCACGCTCAGCGTTGGTTACCCAGCGGCCAATCTCTATGGAGCGAAAATCAAACTGGCGTCGAATTAACGCGAAACTGCTGGCTTGCCCCTGGCGATGGTCAGGCCCGCTGCGATAAAAATCCCGCGCTTCAATGCTCACTTATCGTGTCTCCTTGTATTCTGCCATCCAGGCCCCCACTAACTAACCGTAACGCATTTTAATTGCTTCATTTTCCACCGCCAGGAGAGAGATATGAGCAAGCGTATTTTAGTGGTACTGACGTCTCACGATCAGTTGGGCGATACCGGTAATAAAACCGGTTTTTGGCTCGAAGAGCTGGCCGCCCCTTATTATGTCTTTAAAGACGCGGGCGCTGAAGTAACGTTGGCATCGCCCAAGGGTGGGCAGCCGCCGCTGGATCCCAAAAGTGACGCAGACGATAGCCAAACCGATGAAACGCGCCGCTTTAAGCAAGATGAAAAAGCTAACGCAGAGCTTGCCGCGACCCATCGTTTGAGCGACATGAAGGCCGATGACTTCGATGCGGTATTCTACCCCGGTGGCCATGGCCCGCTATGGGATCTCGTTGACGATGCAGATTCCATTCGCTTGATCGAAAGCTTTATTGCCCAAGGCAAACCGGTTGCCTCGGTTTGTCACGCGCCGATTGTCCTGGTTAATGCCAAAGACAGCGATGGAGAGCCGCTAGTAAAAGGTCGCCAAGTAACGGGCTTTACCAACGGCGAAGAAGAGGCCGTTGGCTTGACCAATATCGTGCCGCATCTCGTTGAAGATGCCTTGCAAAAGTGCGGCGGGATTTATAGCAAAGCGGATGATTTCACCCCTTACGTACGCGAAGATGGCCATCTGATCACCGGGCAAAACCCGCCTTCCTCTGCGCTCACAGCGGAGACACTGATGGCGTGGTTTAATAAATAAGCGGTATAGATCATATGTTGGATGAAACGGCGAGGCTCTCCTCGCCGTTTCTATTTTGGGTACTGGCTAGATCCTGCCTAGATCCTGACTACCCTTATAGGGCAATAGGTTATTTATACATAGTAGCTATGCTCTCATCAGGGCAACAAGGAGACAACTAACATGGAGACAGCACGCGTCTATCGGATGAAGACGGCAGAGCATCTCTGCCCATTCGGTATGAAAACGGTCGATTTGTTAAAGCGGAAAGGCTACCAGGTCGATGACCATCCGCTCACATCCCGAGATGAAATTGAGGCATTCAAGGCCCAGGAGAATGTAAATACCACCCCGCAAACCTATATCGGCGATCAACGTATTGGCGGTTATGAAGAGGTGCGCGAGCATTTAGGTATGAGCGTGCCGAGTGCAAAAGAGACTTCCTATCGGCCGGTGATCGCCATTTTTGTGACCGCTTTGCTCATTGGACTGGCGGTTAGCTGGGTTGCCAATGGCACCTTAGTGGCGGCACGAATGCCCGAATATGCGGTGGCTACGGCCATGGTACTGCTGGGTTTGCAGAAGCTGCAGGATGTAGAAAGCTTTAGCACAATGTTCCTCAACTACGACCTACTGGCACAGCGCTATGTCCCTTACAGCTATGTGTACCCCTACGCAGAGACCTTGGCAGGGGTACTAATGCTAGCAGGTGCCTTGCTTTGGCTGGCAGCACCGCTGGCGCTGTTTATCGGCACGGTAGGCGCGGTGTCGGTTTTTAAAGCCGTGTATGTGGATAAGCGTGAGTTGAAATGCGCCTGCGTTGGCGGAAGCAGCAATGTGCCACTAGGGTTTGTATCGCTGACAGAAAATATCGCCATGGTGCTAATGGGGCTATGGATGCCGCTGAAAATGTTGCTATAACAATCGTCGTCAAAAACCTGCTTGGCTAAAACGCTGTTTAAAATCCAAAAACCTTTAAAAAACAATTTATTTGCCGCTACATATCACAGGTTAGATAAACTCGCTGTTATAAAGCGCACTGTGTGCACACAGCGAAGGGAACTCGCGACAGGGAAGAACAAGCAAGGATTGCTTGTGTAGCACAAGGATGCACAAACAGGATGTTTGTGGTGCAAGATCAGGGAAGACCTGATAAAAAACCCGGCCAAGGAGTGGCCGGGTTTTTTTTGCCCTGGGTTTAATGACAAGTTGATTAAGCTCTTGTGATGATTTTATTAATAATATATTGCTTGTGATAATAAAAAGGCAATAGTGACAAAGCTAAGCCTTTTTATAATAAGCGCTTAATTTGGTAAGCGATTGTTTTAACAAGCATAGTGATAATAAAGCGAGCTTAATTCACTCAAGGGTATTCCAACCGCTGTTTGACAGTTCAGGCAGCGTACGGTGGTGCTGTTTTTACCGGTGCCTTCCAAACGGAAGCGGTTCAAAAACGGGTTTTTGGGTGACTCTGAGTTACCGCAATGACGACAGATGACATCCAGCCCGTTGACTTTATTGCTAATAATAATGTCTCGCACGCTGACCTCCTACCATTAGGTTAGATGATGGTTCAGGCGTGGTAACGTCCGTGTAGAGCAGTACCGTTGCCGATACTTTTAATAGTATAGCGCTGCAGGGCATATGTGCCATATAAAAAAGCGTGCTTTAAATAGGTGCGGTTATTCTGAATAAAAAAAGATAAATTTTTTCCGGTTTAATAACATAGGTTAGATAAATAGAGTGTTTTAAGGTTCACTGTGAGTACACAGCATAAGGAAGTGGCAACAGGGAAGGTAAAGCTAGGGAAGCTGACACTCATGGATGCACAAACAGGATGTTTGTGAAGACGAATCAAGGATGGTTTGATAAAGCCCCAGCCAAGGAATGGCCGGGGCTTCTTTTTTATACGCTTGTTTTATTTCTTCGCTTTTTTCTTGTTTTTCCTGCTGTTGTTGCTGTGGCTAACTGTTTTGCCTTCGCTGCTACTCTCGTCTTTGCTGTCCTCCTCCTCACTGTCAGGCTTGTCGCTGCCTTGATGGGTGAGCGGGCTCGCTTGGTCTAAGCGCGGGTGGTTATCCAGGAATTCACGCTGTAGGTCAGGTATGGCATCCAAGGCTTGCAGGGTATGGGTGAGGGCGTGAATAGCCGCCAGCACGTCCTGGGTATGGCCTGTTTCTGAGATGGTGTGCATATTGCGGATAGGGAAGCCAATCGAGGTAGCGGCACTGTCGATAGACGCCAGTACGCCTGCCATGCCATCGGTACCCGTATCCACACCGACAATATCGCGCTGCAGCGGAATATCCTGCTCTTTAGCGGCGGTGGCGATAATCCGGTTGAGCTGTTCACTGGCAATAGAGCCCACCGCCATGGTGAAGCCTTTGCCCATCTCCAGTGGCTGCATGCGCTTGTCGCCAATACCGGGCGCAGCCACATAGTCGTGGTTTACATCGACGCCAATCAAAGCATCTGGCTTCATTTCGCCCGCCATCACACGGCTGCCGAAACGGCCAATCTCTTCGTAGCTGGCAATCGCAAACAGCACGCGCACGTTTTGAGTGCCGCCTGCTTCGGCGATCAGGCGCGCCACTTCGGCGGCCACAAAACAGCCTAGGCCGTTATCCAGGTAAGCGCCGTAGAAGGTATTGGGACTGAAGCCTGGGCGGATAGGGCGGTCGAAAATAATCGAATCACCAGGGCGAACACCCAAGTTCAGCACCTGTTGCTTTTTATTCTCACCGTGGATCTGTAGATCCAGGTAGATCTGCTCTTTTTTCAGGCCTTTGCTACCATCGCGCTGGGCAGGATCGGAGAAGTGAATCGCACCCAGGGCCTCGACCGTGCCGCCTTCAATGCAGCGGTAGCTACCGGGAGCGTCGGGGTCTTCGCTAAACAGCTTCACTTCATGGCCGATCAGCACGGTGGGCAGGAAGGAGTCAGTGTTGATCCAGATCTTGCCGTCTTCGCCAATCGAGCGCACCTGCATGCGGATTTTATCCGCATGGCCGATCAGCATGACCTTGAACATGTCGTCGCGGCCGGGGTGAGTGTCCAGCACAACGCCCGCGTTGCCCTTAAACTGGTGAAGGTGCCAGCTTTTAGGCGCGAAGCTCTCAAAATGCGGTTTGAGCACGCCGTAAGTCATGGCAGCTTCCAGACCGACGGGGCTGGGGGCAGCAAGAATATCGCGCATCAGTTTGAACTGCGCGTCGGGCATCGGTTGTGTCCAGGGTTTTGCACTATCGCTCATCGTTGTCGCTCACTCATTTTTAGGTGGATGTTAATCACCTCTAGTCTGCCAGATTCCCGCACTGTGTGTAGAGAAAGCCGCTTATTCGTGGTGATGAATTAGCTCGCGCAGGGCGCTGGTGGCGGCGGACGGAGGATGGCGGCGGCTCAATATAATGCCCAGCTCACGGCGAATGGTTGGCTCGACCAACGGGCGGTACTCAATCCCATCGGCGGCAATTTGACGAAAACTGAGCGAGGGCAGCACGCTAATGCCTAACCCCGCAGCTACCATGCGGCCTACCGTGGCGATCTGACGCGCATCGCACAAGATATCCAGCCGTTCTCCTACGCTCTGCATAATGCGGTCAATATCCTGGCGCGAGCTGGAAAGACGATTGATACCAATAAACGGATAAGCCGCGAGCTGGCTCCAGGCGACGGCTGATTGCGCCAGCAACGGATGCCCGCAGGGGCAAACGACCACATAGCTGTCTTCGAGGACGGGCTCAAACGTTAGATCGTCTGCGTCGCTTGGCGGCACGGAAAGACCCAGGTCGGCGCGGCCTTCGCGCACCATTTGATTGATCTGATCGGCCAGCACATCGTGCAGGCTGAGGTTAATTCGTGGGTAGGCTTCGTGAAAAAGCTTAATGACGCGGGGGAATAATCCTGCCGCCAGAGTGGGGAGGGCGGCCACGGTTACCTTTCCGCGCTGTTTGGAAAATTGGTCGTTGAGATCTTCAAAGGCTTCGTTCCAATCATTCAGGAGCCGTACGGCAACGGGCAGAAAGGCTTCGCCTTCCGGTGTTAACGCGAGCTGGCGGGTGGTACGGGCAAACAGTGCACCACCGACGTTCTCCTCAAGTTTACGTAGGGCGATCGAGATCGCCGGTTGGGAAAGGTGCACGCGCTCGCTGGCCTCTGCAAGGCTGCGCGAGTGGGCGACGGCAACAAAAACACGAAGCTGCTGGATACTTGGATTCATTTAGAAAGTAAAACATAAGTTAAAAACTATTCAATATACAAAATTAAACCGGAGCACCATGCTTGGCTTATCGCGATTCGATTCTTCGCGATCACCGTTTTAGATAAAAAACCGCTCTACAATAACAATAGCTCGCCTAGCGAGCTTCGGAGACACGATGAAAACGCTACTGACCGCCATGGTGGCAAGCGCCGCTGTGCTAGCCGCTGCGACCTCTCATGCCGATGAACGCCTGTTGATAGGCTCTACCTCAAGTTCCTCAAGCCACTACAGCTACTTTGTGGCAGTCAATCAGATTATTAATAACCAAGTCGAAGGGGTGAGCTCCTCCGTTGCAGAAACCGGTGCCACGGTGGATAACCTGCGCCGTTTAGGCCGCAACCAAATCGATATGGGCCTGGTGACCACCAACACCGGCTATCACGCTTACGCGGGCGAGAAGGATTTTGAAGGCCGTCCCGTCGATAACCGCCTGCTCTGGGTCTACACCGTGGCACCGCAGAATGCCGTAATGCGCCAGGATGCGGAGGTGGAAACCTTCGCTGACTTAAACGGTGTGCGCTTCAATCCAGGCATTACGGGGTCAGCCACCGAGAAAACCACCGAAGCGGTAATGCGTGCACTCGGCATCGAGCCTGACTATGTACGTGGATCCACCACCGACATGGTTGACGCCATGAAAGATGGTCGCGTGATGGGATCCGTTAAGTCAGGTGTCGGAGAACGCCTGGATGGCTCCTCCATGGACATCGCCACTTTTACGCCGATAAGCGTGCTGTCGCTCGACCAAGAGCAGGCCGACACACTGCGCAGCGAAATGCCTGATGTGGCGATTGTCGATGTGCCCGAAGGGGCTGCGGAGGGGATTCCTGCCTACACCACTTGGGCCTTTGGTGTGGCCGTGCACGCCCATCCGGATATGGATGAAGAAACCGCCTATCAAATCGTCAAAGCCGTGATGGAAAACCCGGAGCCGCAGGTTAACGCCTTTGCGGCCATGCAGGACGCGGATATGGCGAAGATGACCCTGGAGGTTGGCACCGTGCCGCTGCATGCCGGCGCTGCGCGTTATTTCGAAGAGCAGGGGTATGACATTCCCGATGCCTTGCAGCCAGCCCAGTAAGGCCCATTGGAGAAGATGATCATGCGCGAGACAGTCACCAAAGGCTTGGCGCTCCTGCTGGGTGGGCTAATCCTGTATACCTCCGCCACTGGGCCGTTCGAGAGTTTGATTCAGCGGAGCATCTTTCTCGCGCTGGTCATTTTGCTAGGGCTTGCCGTTTACCCGTTAGGGCAAGGCAAACGCTGGCGCCCGCTGGGCATTGCTATTGATGCGGTGCTGGCAGCGGGAGTGGTTTATGCCTGTAGTTATGTGGCACTTAACTACGAACAAATTCTGGTCGAACTCCCCTGGGCAACACCTCGTGATATGTTGCTGACCGGCGTACTGCTAGTGGCCATTCTGGAACTGTCACGTCGTGCCATCGGCGTGATCTTTCCACTGTTGGTGTTAGTGGGATTGGCCTATGCGTGGTTTGGAGCAGCCATTCCAGGGCCGCTCGGTCACCGTGGTTTTGATCTGTATTACATGACCGAAACCATCTACCTCGGCGATTTAGGCGTGTGGGGCATGCTGGTGGGTGTCGCCGCCACCACTATCGCTGCTTTCGTGTTGTTCGGCTGTTTGCTGCTGCACACGGGGGGCGGTAATACCTTTATGGATCTGGCGCTGCGTATTAGCGGCCGCTCGCCGGGCGGTGCTGCCAAAGTGGCCACGGTGGCCTCCGGGCTGTTTGGCATGGTCAGCGGCAGTGCCGTGGCTAATGTGGCCACCACTGGCAATTTTACCATTCCCATGATGAAGCGCTTGAACTACCCACGACCCTTCGCGGCTGGGGTAGAAGCGGTGGCCTCGACCGGCGGCCAAATCGCACCGCCGATCCTGGGCGCTGCGGCATTTATCATGGCGGAGATTCTAGGCGAAAGTTACCTGCGTATCGCCTTGGCGGCCTTGTTGCCAGCGATCCTTTTCTACCTCGGGGTGTTTGTCACTATTCACCTCGTCGCCAAGCGTCGCCAACTGCAGGTAGTGCCTGATGATGAGCTGCCAAGCTGGTCAGACGTGATACGCCCTGAACGAATTATTCCCATTCTGGCTGCATTAGGCGGGCTGTTTTACGGCGTGCTTAGTGGCCGTTCGATTCAAATGTCGGCGTTCTACGGCATCTTAATGACCGTGCTAACGTTCGTCCCTTTTGCGCTCATGGCCAAAATGCCCTTGCGCGATATCCTTGGCAAGCTGGTGGCAGGCTTAGTAGATGCAGGTAAAGGCATGGTGATTATCGGCGTGCTGCTGGCCGGGGCGCAGATTCTGGTGGCGATGATTGGTATGACCGGCATCGGTGTGACCTTAGCCAGCTTGATTGTCACGGTAGGCGGTGAGTCGCTGTTCCTGGTCGCCTTTATCGTCGGCGGCGTTTGCCTGATTTTGGGCATGGGAATTCCGACCACGGCAGCGTATGTGCTGGTGGCATCAGTACTGGCCCCAGCGCTCACTACCATCGGCGTTGAGCCGCTGATTGCCCACCTGTTCGTTTTCTACTTCGCCACCCTGTCAGTGATTACACCGCCTGTCTGTATTGCGGTGTTCGTGGCCTCAGGTATTGCCGACACCAACTGGCTGCCTGCTGCGGTTGAATCAGTGCGCTTGGCGGCGGCTATTTATGTCATTCCCTTCCTGCTGCTGATCTACCCAGCCTTGGCAGGGTTTGGTTCTGCCCTGGAGATCGTTCTGGCCAGCTGCCAAGGGGGCGTGTTTGTGATGGCGTTTGCCGCACTGATGTCCCGGGTAGCCATGACGGGTAAGCGCGTGGTCGATGTCGTGGGTCTGATCGCGGTGATTGGACTTGCGCTGACACCCGGCTGGCTGACCACGCTGGCAGCGCTAGCCCTAATCATTGGGCTATTTATACGCCGCCGCTTGCTGCTGAGAGACGAGCAGGAGCCTGTCGTGGGCGACCACCCCTCTCTTCAGGCCAAGGAGACCCAGCTATGAGCTTTTTATTAGGCAGCGGGGCGGGGTTTTCCGGTGACCGTACCGATGCGGCCGTGGCGGTGGTGGCAGAGTTAATCAAGCGACAGCAACCTTCCGCTTTAGTATTTGAAACCCTGGGTGAACGGACATTAGCGGCAGCCCACCGCGCGATGCGTGATGATCCCGAAAGCGGGTTTGAACCGCTGTTAGACGAGCTGCTGGCGCCGGTGCTGCGCGACTGCCTGGATCACGATATTAAGATTTTAGGCAACTTTGGTGCGGCGAACCCCAGTGGTGCTTGTCAGGTAATTGCTGACTTGGCGGCACAGCTTGGGCGCGGGGATGTATGCATTGCCCAGGTGCATGGTGACGATATCCGCCAGCAGCTACATAGCTTGGACTTACAGCGCTGGGAGGCCGAGCGGCTGGAGTTACCAGGCGATGACGCCCTGATCTCAGCCAATGTCTACCTGGGGGCCAAGGCGCTGGCAGAGGCGTTGGCCATGCAGGCGAATGTAGTGGTTACAGGTCGTGTTGCCGACCCGGCGCTGTTTTTAGCGCCGCTGATGCACCACTTCGATTGGCGTTGGGATGACTGGGATCGCCTGGCCTGCGGAATGATGGCGGGGCATTTGGCTGAGTGTGGCGCCCAGGTAAGCGGCGGCTACTTTGCCGATCCGGGTTTTAAAGACGTGCCCGGGCTCGCCACGGTGGGCTATCCGATTATTGAAGTGGAGCAGGATGGCAGCCTTATTATTACCAAGCCTGCCAATACCGGTGGCTGTGTTACCGAGCAGACGGTGAAAGAACAGCTGCTTTACGAAGTGCATGACCCGGCGAATTATCTAACCCCGGATGTCACGGTGGATCTTTCCCACGCAGATGTGCGTCAGTTGTCACCCAACCGCGTGGCGGTGACGGGAATTCGCGGCAAGCCTGCGCCCGAGCGACTCAAAACCACCGTGTGCTATGAAGGCGGCTGGCAGGGGGAGGCGGAAATCTCCTATGCCGGCCCGAACGCCTTGGCAAGGGCACAGCTTGCAGCCCAGGTCTTGCGTGAACGATTGGTGTTTCGAGCCCCTGCCGAGCTGCGCACTCGCTTGGATATCATTGGCCTGGCCAGCGTATTCGATAGCGATAGCGGTGAGCTGCAGCGCAGCGCTTCAGCGTCTGCCAGCGGCGATTATCGGTTGCGGCTGGCGGCCGAGCACAGCGAGCGGCGCTGGGTAGCCCGTGCCACCCAAGAGCTATTGGCGCTTTATTGTGCCGGGCCCGCGGGTGGCGGCGGCGTGCGGCGTCAATTTCAAAGGCGAGTGTTTACCGCCTCTTATTTGGTAAAGCGTAGCGATATTCATCCCCATGCCAGTCTGTTTGAATCGTCGCCGCTCGGCGAACGCAGGAGTGAACGTTATGCTGCAAGCTGAACCCACGCAAACGGCGGTGCGCTCGGATACCTCAGTCGCTCTTCACCAACTCGCCCACGCCCGAGCAGGTGATAAGGGGGAACGCCTGAATGTGGCACTGTTTGCCTATGACCCAGACCACTACACCACCTTACTGGAGCAGGTAACCGAGGAGCGTGTGCTGGCGCTGTTTGCTCACCGTGGTGCCAGCCGAGTGCAACGCTACCCTTTGCCCAATTTGGCGGGCATGAACTTCGTGATTGATGACGTGCTGCAGGGTGGTGTTAATGGCGCGCTCAATTTGGATGGGCATGGCAAAACGCTATCGTTTTTGCTGTTAAGCATGGAGGTTGATGCGAGCTAGACGGTTCAGGTCGAACCCACTAAGCCCACCATTTTTTATGGGAGGCCACTTCAGCGGGCGAACGGGGGAGCAGGCAGAAAGCTTGAAGGGTCGCGAGCTAAAGCTACCTCCCACGAGAGGTACTCTCAGGCTGGAAGCATATTGTGGGAGGCCGCTTCAGCGGGCGAACGGGGGAGCAGGCAGAAAGCTTGAAGGGTCGCGAGCTAAAGCTCCCTCCCACAAGGGCACTCTCAGGCTGGAAGCATATTGTGGGAGGCCGCTTTAGCGGGCGAAGAAGGGAGCAGGCAGAAAGCTTGAAGGGTCGCGAGCTAAAGCTCCCTCCCACAAGAGGTACTCTCAGGCTGGCAGTGTATTGTGGGAGGCCGCTTCAGCGGGCGAACGGGGGAGCAGGCAGAAAGCTTGAAGGGTCGTGAGCTAAAGCTACCTCCCACGAGAGGTACTCTCAAGCTGGAAGCATGTTGTGGGAGGCCGCTTTAGCGGGCGAACGGGGGTATCCGGCTGGAAGCTTGAAGGGTCGCGAGCTAAAGCTCCCTCCCACAAGAGGTACTCTCAGGCTGGAAGCATATTGTGGGAGGCCGCTTCCCACAAGGGGCGCCAGCAGGCTGGAAGCATGTTGTGGGAGGCCGCTTTAGCGGGCGAAGAGGGGGTAGGCAGAAAGCTTGAAGGGGCGCGAGCTAAAGCTCCCTCCCACAGGTCAACTTTCAGCTTGGCAGCAATAACTCTATATCGAATGACGAAGAGTCATTAACATAACGCTCGCTAAGTCGTCGTTAAAGAGCCGTTCAGGAGCAGCCCCATGACCGTTGCAACGCTAGGTGCCCAGCGCTTCAAAGTGCTGATGGCGGGCGTTTTTAGCCAAATATTATGTGTTGGCATCGCGCGCTTTGCCTATACCCCATTGCTACCGGTGATGCAGCAGCAGACCTGGATGGGAGACGCCGATGGCGGCTGGCTGGCCGCGGTTAACTACGCGGGCTATATGCTGGGGGCAGTGCTGGCCGCCTCTATTCGCAGTATTTATATTAAAGACACGCTATTTCGCTGTGGTTTAATCCTGGCGGTAATCACGACGGCGGGTATGGCGCTTACCGATCACTTCTGGGTTTGGGCAGGGTTGCGCTTTCTGGCGGGTCTTTCAAGCAGCGCTGCAATGCTATTAGCGTCAGGGCTGATTCTTCACTGGTTAATCCAACATCGCCAGCGCGGCGAGCTGGGAATTCATTTTGCCGGTTTGGGGCTAGGCATGATTGTCGCGGCGGTGGCTGTTGAGATGATGCTCCAGTTTTCCTTTAGCTGGCAGACCCAATGGTGGGGCTTTAGCCTGCTGGGTGCCGTGCTGCTGGTGCCTGCCTGGCGCTGGCTGCCGCGGCCGGAAAGGCCGCTAGCGGGGGCTCACGTGGCAAGTAGCCGAACCGCTATGCCGCCAACACGAACTTTTATGCGCTGGATGCTCGCCGCCTACTTCTGCGCCGGTTACGGCTATGTCATCAGCGCTACCTTCTTAGTTGCCATCGTTGAGCGTGAGCCGTTGCTGGCTGGGATGGGCAACTGGACGTTCGCCCTGGCCGGTTTAGCCGCTGCGCCTGCCGTCATGCTATGGGATTTAGTCGCCCGTCGAGTGGGCTATTTAATGGCACTGATGATCGCTATGAGCATTCAAGTTATTGGTATTGTGCTCCCAGCCATTACCGCGAATGCAGCGGTGGTGCTGCTAAGCGCCGTACTCTATGGCGGCACCTTCCTTGGCTGTGTCAGCTTAGTGCTGACAATGGCGGGCAGGCTCTATCCCGCCAGCCCTGCTCGATTAATGGGGCAGATGACGCTGGCATACGGCGCCGCCCAGATATGCGCCCCGGCGTTAACCGGTATGTTAGCTGAAGCCTCTGGCCATTATGGCGTTGGACTATGGCTGGCGGGCGGTTTTGTTACGCTTGGCGTCGTGCTGCTGGCCTGTTTGCGCCGGGTAGATCAAACCGCCCAGCGCTTGGATGCCGCAGCCAAAGCCTCGGTGTACGCCTAGGGGCCGGGGCCTGGTGGGCTTTGCCCGCAAAATCCTCTAGGATAGGCGGCTTTTTTAGACAGGATAACTGCGCAAATGACCACTTCTGGGCAACCTCGTACCCAGTGGCTAGGCCGCTGGGGATTTATGTTGGCAGCCACCGGTTCTGCGGTAGGGCTGGGCAATATCTGGAAATTCCCCTATATGACGGGGGAGTACGGCGGCGGTGCCTTCGTGCTGGTTTATCTGCTGTGTATCCTGGCTGTGGGTGTACCGGTCATGATGGCCGAAATCGCCTTTGGGCGGCGTGGCCGCGGTAGTCCAATTGATGCCGTACGCCGGGTAGTGAACGAGTCTGGGCGTTCATCGGCGTGGTCGCTGTTTGGTTGGATGTCGATGCTATGCGGCTTTATGATCCTATCATTTTATGTCGTGGTGGCGGGCTGGTCGTTCTCGTATCTCTGGAAAATGCTCACCGGCGGTTTGAGCGGCGGCACCGTTGAGGAACTGGCGGCCGTGTTTGGCGCTAATAATGCCAACCCCTGGAATCTAGGTTTCTGGAGCACGCTGGTAACGCTGGCGACCATGGTCATTGTTGGTAAAGGTGTACAGGAGGGGATTGAGAAAAACGTCCGCTGGATGATGCCCGGCCTGGTGATCATGCTACTGGTACTGATTGTGTTTGGCGCATTCTCCGGCGGCTTTAGCGATGCCTTTGCGTTTCTGTTCTCGTTTAACACCGGCAGTCTATCCAGCGAGGGGATGCTGGCGGCGTTGGGACATGCGTTCTTTACGCTTTCGTTGGCTGCTGGCGCGATCATGACCTACGGCAGTTATCTGCCCAAAGACACCTCGATTGCCCGTACAACGCTCGGCGTTGCCTTGGCGGATACGGTGGTTGCGCTGATGGCGGGGCTGGCCATTTTCCCGGTTATTTTTGCCAATGGCATGGATCCTGGAGAGGGCCCGGGGCTGATCTTTGTGAGCCTGCCCATTGCGTTTCAAGCGATGCCGCTAGGTACTCTGTTTGGCATTCTTTTCTTTATCATGCTCTCTATGGCCGCGCTCACCTCTTCGATATCCATGGTCGAAGCGACGATATCGTGGCTATGCGATAGCAAAGGCTTCTCGCGGCGTTCGGCGGCGTGGAGCACGGGCATTGTGCTGTGGTTGATCAGCACGGCGGCGATGCTCTCGTTTAATGTCGGCGCCGATTGGACGCTGGCGGGTAAGACGTTCTTTGACTGGCTAGACTACCTGACGTCACGCTGGCTGATGCCGCTGGGTGGCCTGGGCACGGTCGTGATGGCGGGCTTTGTGCTCAACATCAATATCATGCGCGATGAGCTTGGCCTTAACCCGCGCCTTTATGCGCTATGGCTGCTGATGGCTCGCTATGTCAGCCCGCTCGGTATTCTGGTGATTTTTGCCAACGTGCTAGGGCTTTATAGCGTGACGTTTTCAGTGCACTGGCCGTGGCTCTTGGCGATTCTGATCGCCATGGTGGTGCTGGGCGAAACGTTAAGCCCGCGGCTGCGCCAAGCGCTGAAAACAGCGTAATACGCTACGGCACTTGCCCCGAAAACAAACGCTGCTGCTGAGCTTTGACCTCATCGCTGCGCAGCGGCGTTTGGCAGGTTGCAAACACCTCTGTTAAGAACCGCTTGCGTGAGCCTTTGTAGGTGCCGCTCAGTAGCGTCGCCTGGGTAAGTGCATTAAGCAGTGCTTTACGTGACTCACCCGTAAGTTGCGCATAGTCCTGTAGCGCGGCTGGCCAATCAACGTCTATCGCCTGTGGTTTATCAGGCAGGCTATTCAGCAGGCGAGCCAACAGCAGCACCAGGTTGGGGTGGGGGTGTTGGTTGCGCATAATAAGCTCGCCAACGCCCTGGGCCACTAGGCGTTGGGTGTGTTCATCGCTGTTCGTTAGCGTTTCCATCAAGTGCTTAACCAGGGCGGGGCCACGGGCCTGTAAATAAGCTTCTTGAATAATGCGTGCGGCAATCCAGGCGTTCCATACGGCGTATAGCGGCCCGGTTAATACGGGCAGAAAACCGCGCAGCGTCAGTCGTCCCAATAGCCGACGCAGCAGTAAACGCAGCAGAAAGCTGCTTAAGCTGATTTTTAAGCGATAAAGCAGCGCTTTAAGCGTGAGCTTCCAACCATGCAGGTAGGCGTGGGGATCGACGCCATAAATAAGGCTACCCGGGCTGGGATACTCCAACGCCGACCGGGAAACACCGTGAACAGTCAGCTGAATATCGGGCTCCAACGTTTCCGTTTGCCCATAACGTAGACCTGCCAAGCGGGTAATATTCGCTACGCCGCGCAGCGCGTTCCAGTATAAAAAGCCGATCTCCAGTGCGGTTACAACGCCTGCTACGGCCAGATAGCCAGCCCAGTAGGGAAGTTGCTCCCTTAAATTCATGTTCTCCCAGTGGCCGGTGGCAAATTCCCGCATCCACCATTCGGCGCTGCCAATCAGGGTACCGGAAATCAGGCCCGCGAGCGCTGCCCAGGCGATGATCCAGCGCCGTGCTCGCTTCAAGGCATGTGGGTCGGGAGAATCAAGTGCCGGGTGGCGGCGTAAATAGCGCTGTACATAGCGGCTAGCCCAACGCTGCGCTAAGCCAGGGGCTGGGGCGTACTCTTTATCTGGCCGAGTCAGAGACATGAAAAAAGCGCTTCCTGCGTTGGCGTCCGTTAAATCCGATAAACGCTAGGGTAACGGTTACGTACGCGAACTACACGCATCGATAGCGCCTGGGTGAGTGCCCACTTTCATTAGTTCGTCCCAGCGTGTGGTAAAGCGATTAGAGCGATGGGCGCAGCGTAACTGCCAGGCGGCTGGTGCATTCGTCATGCCAAAGCTGATTGTGCCTTGCCCCATGCGCTGGTTGATCTGATCAATGGTGGCCATCAAAAACGGGTGGCGATCGCGGGCAGGTTGATGCAGTAACGACATTTGGTACTGTTCGGCATCTACTAAATCCAGCAGCATTACGCCGGCCTTCATAAATTGGTAGCGGGGGCGATGAATCCGCTCAAGACCTTGGCGGACGGCATCAAGGATCACCCGGGTATCGTCGCTGGGTGAGGGCAGGGCGATCAGCTCCTGCGGGAAGTATTGCAACTGATCGCGACGATGACGGTTAGTGTTGAGAAATACCATCACCGCACGGGCTAAACTGCGCTGCTCGCGAAGTTTTTCAGCGCTGCGCTGCGCGTGACGGCGCAGCGCGTTATGCACCTCTGCAAACACACCGGTCGGTTGTCCGAAAGAGCGAGATGTCATAATGCGCTCGCGGGGCTTATCTAACGCGTTCATCTCCAAACAGGGTACGCCGCGTAGCTCTAGCGCGGTGCGTGCTAGCACCACCGAGAAGCGCTTGCGGAGCTGTTTTTCATTGCTTTCGCGCAAGTCCCAGGCGGTATTAACACCGCCAATGGCCAAACGCTCGGCAAGCCGGTGGCCGATGCCCCATACACTGCCCACCGGCGTCCGTTTGAGCAACGCCTCCGTAGTGTGATCCTGCCCATTAAGCAAGCAAACGCCTTGGTAGTGAGGGGCTTGCTTGGCAAGGTGATTGGCCAGTTTGGCGAGCGTATGGGTGGGGGCCAGCCCAATACAGACCGGTAACCCCAAATAGCGGCGGATACGCTGGCGTAATTCCCGCCCCAGCCCCTCACACTGCTCTGTGGTTAACCCTTCCAGATAGACGAACATCTCATCTATCGAGTAGGGCGCAACCTCTGGACAGGCATCGCGTAGCAGTTGAGTCAGCCGCCCCGACATATCGCCGTAGAGCTCATAGTTAGACGACAGAAGATGGATCTCGCCGCGCCGGCGCAGCCCTTCAAGCTTGAAGGCGGGTGTGCCCATGGGGATATCCAGCGCTTTCAACTCCGCTGAGCGGGCGATCACGCAGCCGTCGTTGTTTGACATCACCCCCACAGGTCTACCTTCCAGCTTGGGCTGAAAAACCCGCTCGCAGCTGACATAGAAGTTGTTGGCATCGACGAGACCGATCATCGCCACCTCTCAATCAACGTAAGTAGCTTGTTCAACGTAAGTACTCATGCACCACCGCGCGCACCACGCCCCAAAGCTGGCAGTCGCTGCTTTCAAGGGGCAGCGGCGGGTAGTTTGGGTGGCTCGAACAGAGGTGCGGTGTGCCCCGGTAAAGCGCGTAGCGTTTAACCAACGCCTCGCCCTCCAGCATAGCGACCAAAATATGCCCCAGGCGCGGCTCAATACTGCGGTCAACAATCAGCAGGTCGCCTTCAAAAATCCCCCAGCCCTCCATGCTGTCGCCGGTGGCGGTGACATAAAACGTTGCGGTGGGATTTTTAACCAGGCGTGTATTGAGATCCAGCGTGCATGGCTCGTAATCCTGAGCAGGCGAAGGAAAGCCGCTAAAACCAGCGCGGCCCATAAAGGTTAAATAAGGCAACGGCTGAGAGCTTAACGGCAAGGCTGGCGTAAAGTGAGCTGACTGGCCCGGCATCGTCGGCATCCTGATTCTTGGTGTATTGTATAAATATACAGTATTTTGCAGGGCGAAGGAAAATGCAAGGGTCGCGAGCTAAGGCTATCTCCCACAAGGGGCGCTATCAGGCTGGCAGTTTATTGTAGGAGGCCGCTTCAGCGGGCGAACAGGGTATTCGGCCGGAAGCTTGAAGGGTCGCGAGCTAAAGCTATCTCCCACAAGGGGCGCTATCAGGCCGGCAGTTTATTGTGGGAGGCCGCTTCAGCGGGCGAATAGGGGTGTTTGGCTGGAAGCTTGAAGGGTCGCGAGCTAAAGCTGCTTCCCACAAAGGGGGTTATCAGGCTGGAAGCTCGGATGGCTGCGAGTTAGAGCTATCTCCCAGTGATTAGGTTACTGGACTTTAGGCAGCATGGCTTTTTAGCAAAGGCCAAGCACCTTGCTTTGATGCATCCAAAATAACAATTTCAGCAATTGAGCCGTCTTCTGCATAGCTGATATGCGTATGCCAATCTTGAGAAACCTCTTTCGTGATCGGCTTCTCGGATAAATGGAGTACCAAAATATCATCGGCCTCATCATAGGTCGTTCTCATGACATTTCCTCCCATTCAAAATGGTGCATCACTGTTTTTACAATTAGCTGATTTTCTAATACTACTGCAGCACAGACAAGATTGTCGGTGCGCTGAGCGAACGCTTAGCGATCCATAGCCTGGCTTGATCTTTATAGCGGGTTTCACCCGTTTCTAGCAGCTCACTTAGCTGTGCTTCATCAATTTCCCTTTGCTGCATACGTTCCCGCGCGTGGCGTGTAACGTGCACATTGCGCTTAAAACGATTGGAATACATTACAACCGCGCCCTGGGCTAGATGTCATGGATACACTTTTTTGTACATCAATAGTTTTATTGAAGAAGCAAAGCATTTAACAGATGAGAATAGCATATAGCCACAGAGCTGAATGTATGTTGTGGGAAATGGGATGGATCCGTCCCTCTGTGCCAAGATGAAGAAGTACTTCATCTAACGTGCGCAGAACACTGACGGCATCTTGAAAGAGGATCCATCCATGAACAACATTAGCATTGTGGGTATT
>Ga0209344_10000842_pt1 | contig 46245 bp, 30 predicted proteins | sample Cruoilmetagenom6_FD_187293 | JGI IMG/M metagenome (GOLD analysis project Ga0209344, IMG submission 187293) | Oil polluted marine microbial communities from Coal Oil Point, Santa Barbara, California, USA - Santa Barbara Oil Seep Sample 6 (SPAdes)... | ecosystem: Environmental > Aquatic > Marine... | reverse complement strand
AAGGTGAGGTTCTTTTGGATTCCCGCCGGCTGGGCTATTTCCTTTAAATAGGCATTTAGTTTTTGATTTGATATTTTTGGGAACAAGGTGCCGTTGATTACAGACCGTTTATCATCCATATAACATCTTATCAAATCCAATGCTTTTGATAGAAGAGGGATCTTTACTGCATTTCCCGTTTTTTGCCTTTTATTAATAATCCAGTAGCTTTCATCCACCCCCAATACCACACTCTGCTTAGTCAAAAGCATCAAATCTGCATAGCTAATCCCAGTATAACAACTGAATATAAACATATCCCTTACAGTCTTTAAACGTTCAGAGTCAATATTTAATTCCTCCAAGTCCTTCAGTTCTTTGCCGATTAAAAATCCTCTATGTGTGGGAACTAGTTTTTGTTTAAACTTACGGAAAGGGTCCTTGTCTATCCATTCAATTTGATAAGCCAGAGTAATCATTCTACGCAGCCTCTGTATATGTTTCATGACTGCATTATTTCCTATTTTCTTTTGGTAGTGCCTAGGGGTATGACCACGGAGGAAATTTTCAAAATTCACGATAAACTGGTAGTCAAGTTCTGCTTGTTCAATGTTGTCCCTGTTATATTCCTTTTTTAAAAAAAGTAAGATATACTTTTGACTAATGAGGTATAGCCGTGAAGTATTGTGGTGGAGTTTGTGGAACATTTTGGTATTATGATACTCGATAATATCCTTTAAGGTGTAATGCACCACTTTGACATCCCCAACAAATTTGGCTTTGATTATCTGGGGAGTAATACGCCTATCCTCCGCCCTTAATTCCTGATAACATTGAAATAGTTTGGAATGCACCTCGTCCAAGTACTGATTGAGGTCCCTTGCAGTTTTGCCTGTTCCCCTTATCCGTTGTTTTTGAGGGTTCCAAAGCTGTATATCGATTCGCCTTTTAAGGCTAATATTGAGCTTTTTCCCATCTACGGTTATTCTTGCATAGAGCGGAGCAAGATTATTCTTAGTTCTTTTGGCGTATATCCAGAATAGGATAGAAAAAGTTGTGGTAGAGCGCATAACAATCATCTTTAAGTTGAACTTAATTGAAGACGAAAGTCAAATCACCAATAATAGTTCATCTTAGACCTTGAAAATAAGTTGCTTCAAGTTACGAAAACATTTGAAAAAAATGTTGACGATTTGTGAACTCTATCGTTTGATATCAAATGACATCATTTGATGTCAAAATATATCTAAAACACTGTAAATCAGTTTAATTTGTATTAAATTAACCCACTTTACAAGTTAAAAAGTGACCTCACCAAGAATCGAACTTGGATCTAAAGTTTAGGAAACTTCTATTCTATCCGTTGAACTATGAGGCCATTGGCAGTTCATTATTTTAAACTGCGGCTGCAAAAGTAAAATATATTTGATAAAAAAACTCGATACTTTATGGATAGTTTTTGAATAATTGCAATGTATTTGCTTTTTTCGGTGTCTTTTTCAGCAGAAAACCTCATAAATACAATTTTTAAGTCAATAAATTGCCGCAATTGTTAACCAATAGCCCCATTTGTTAAATAACTAAATATATAACAGGAGTATGGGGATAATTTTTTAAATTGCTTGCTTAAACGTTTAAATTCGTTAAACCTTTATTCCAACCGCTAATGCAAAACCGGAAATATACCCTTGGGGTCGACTATGGAACAGACTCCGTAAGGACCATGATAATAGATACCAGCAATGGCCAGATTATGGGTCAGGCCGTTGCCTTATACGAAAGATGGGGCCAAGATATGTACTGTCGTCCGGAAATAAATCAGTTTAGACAACACCCCTTGGATTACATTGAAGGCCTCAAAAAAGCCATTAAAGAGGCCACTGCACCTCTTTCCCAAGAAATCATAGACGGCATAGCTGCCATTTCTATTGCCACCACCGGTTCTACTCCCATAGCCATCAACAAGGAGGGCACGCCCTTGGCAATGCTCCCGGGATTTGAAGACAATCCAAACGGCATGTTTATCCTTTGGAAAGATCATACAGCCGTTGGGGAAGCCAAGGAAATTAACGAATTGGCACACCAAGAAAATGGCGTTGACTATACCAAATACAGTGGTGGCGAATATTCCTCTGAGTGGTTTTGGGCCAAGATCCTACATACCCTGCGCGTTGATAACAAAGTACGGGAAGCGGCCTTCTCCTGGATAGAACACTGCGATTGGATACCGGCACTACTCACAGGAACTACCGATCCCCTAAGTATAAAAAGAAGCCGATGTGCGGCAGGGCACAAGGCCATGTGGCACCCCGACTGGGGCGGCCTGCCACCAGAAAGTTTCTGGACCGAACTGGACCCTCTCCTAACCGGATTAAGAGAGCGTTTATATAAATACACCTACACCTCAGATCAGGCCGTTGGAACCATTTCCGAAGATTGGGCACAAATATTGGGACTGCCCAAAGATGTAATTATTGGCACAGGATCTATCGATGCCCATATTGGGGCCATTGGCAGCGCTATAAAACCCTACCATATGGTAAAGGTGATCGGCACCTCTACCTGCGATATGATCGTTGCTCCTACGGAAGAAATAGGAAAAAAGGCCATCCGCGGTATCTGTGGACAGGTAGATGGGTCCATTCTTCCAAATATGATCGGACTGGAAGCTGGCCAAGCTGCCTTCGGCGATCTTTATGCCTGGTATAGGGAATTGTTGCTTTGGCCCGCAAACAAAATCATTGGGGACAGCAACTTATTGGATAGGGAAACCAAATCAAAATTGTTGGAAGAAATGGCCGATGGCATCCTTAACGAATTGACACTAGCCGCTAGCAAAATAGATATAGACACCTCTGGAATAATTGCGCTCGACTGGATGAACGGCAGGAGAACCCCAGACTCCAATCAAAACCTTAAAGGAGCCATTCAAGGCCTGACCTTGGGAACTACGGCCCCACATATCTTTAGGGCCTTGGTAGAGGCTACGGCCTTTGGTTCCAAAAAAATAGTAGAACAATTCCAAGCGGAGGGTGTCCATATAGACGGTATTATCGCGATGGGCGGAGTAGCCCAAAAGTCGGGCTTTGTTATGCAGATTCTAGCCGATGTCCTCAACTTTCCCATTCGCATAATCAAATCGGAACAAACCTGTGCCCTTGGTGCGGCCATGGCAGCAGCAGTAGCCTCGGGTATCCACAACACCTTTCTGGAGGCACAAAATGCTATGGGCAGCGGATTTCAAAAAGAATACTTCCCTATCCCTGAAAATGCAAAAAAATATAAGGAGCTATATGCCAATTACAACGCATTGGGCCACTTTGTAGAAACCCAAGAATTACAATAAGCTTAAATGCTAGAAATCAACACACTAAAATATAAGTAATGCAAAACAAACACAACCATTTAGGAGCCGTACCCAAAGTAGGGATAAGACCGGTAATCGATGCCCGATTGGGTGGAATAAGGGAATCCTTGGAACAGACCACCATGGCCATGGCCCAACGGGTCGCCGATTTTCTTTCCAACAACCTCAGAAACTATAACGGCAGCCAGGTAGAATGTGTCATTGCGGATACCACCATTGGCAGGGTTCCCGAAGCACAGAAATGTGAGGAAAAATTTCTTAGGGAAGGGGTAGGACTTTCCATCACAGTAACATCATGCTGGTGTTACGGCACCGAAACCATAGATATGAACCCCACTCGCCCAAAAGCCATTTGGGGATTTAACGGTACGGAAAGACCTGGGGCGGTATACTTAGCGGCCGCCTTGGCCGGACATGCCCAAAAAGGGGTGCCTGCCTTTAGTATTTACGGAAAAGAAGTGCAGGACAGCGATGACGAGAACATCCCTGAAGATGTTCAAAAGCTGTTATTGCAATTTACCAAAGCCGGATTGGCGGTGGCCATGATGAACGGTAAATCGTACCTATCCATAGGTTCTGTTTCCATGGGGATAGCCGGTTCCATTGTCAATGAAAGTTTTTTTCAGGATTACTTGGGCATGCGGAATGAGTATGTGGATATGAGCGAGGTAAACCGTAGGATGCAGCACGGCATATTTGATCCGGAAGAATTTAAAAAAGCCTTGGAATGGACCAAGGAGAACTGCAAGGAAGGTAAAAATTACAATGCCAAAGAATTACAAAAACCAAGGCCTCGTATGGATGAAGAATGGGAAACCGTGGTAAAAATGACATTGATAGCCAGAGACCTTATGATCGGCAACCCCAAATTGGCCGAATTGGGCTACGGTGAGGAAGCGCTAGGGCACGGCGCCATTGCAGCAGGATTCCAAGGGCAACGACAATGGAACGACTATATGCCCAATGGCGATTTTATGGAGGCCATTCTCAACTCCTCCTTTGATTGGTCTGGAGTTCGCCCTCCATATATGATGGCTACTGAAAATGACAGTTTAAATGGCATCTCCATGCTATTTGGTTATCTATTGACCAACCAAGCACAAATGTTCTCCGATGTAAGAACCTTTTGGAGTCCGGCTTCCGTAGAAAGGGTCACAGGCCACAAGCTACAAGGCAAGGCGGCCAATGGAATTATACACCTTATCAATTCCGGATCATCAACGCTCGACGGGACAGGAGAGCAGGAAATAGACGGGAAACCGGCCATGAAACCTTTCTGGGAAATTTCGGAATCGGAAGCTGCAAAATGCCTGGAAGCCACAGACTGGCCACCCGCTATGTACGAGTATTTTGGAGGCGGGGGATACTCCTCCCATTTTGTTACCAAAGGCGAAATGCCAGTGACCATGTGTAGGATCAATGTGGTAAAAGGATTGGGGCCCGTTATGCAGATTGTTGAAGGATGGACGGTAGGCCTCCCCGAAGATGTACATAAAACTTTGGATGCCAGGACCAATCCTACCTGGCCCACCACTTGGTTCGCTCCTAGATTAAACAAAGATCAAGCCTTTAAGGATGTATATAGCGTAATGAACAATTGGGGAGCCAATCACGGGGCTTTTAGTTATGGTCATTTTGGGGACGAAATAATAACACTTTGTTCCATGCTGAGGATTCCGGTAAATATGCACAATGTTGAACCGGAACGAATTTTTAGGCCCAAGGACTGGGCTTCTTTTGGCATGGATCAGGAAGCAGCCGACTATAGGGCCTGCCAAAATTATGGCCCCCTTTATTAGACCAGTGAAAATTATTCTTACTGAAAGGAACGTCCATATTTCATATATTGATGGAAATTAAAAATTATGACCACACCTTGACACAGAACATGATCCACAATAGATGCACCCAACTTATAACGCTAATGTACTTTTTCTGTACCCTGTACCTACAGGCTCAGGGTACAGAAGGAACGGTAAAACATGTAAAAGTGTATTATGAGCCCGGTATGTTCGGGGGCTGGCCGGCCAACCATGGGATATGGAGTTGGGGCGATGAGATTTTGGTAGGTTTTTCCAAGGGCCATTACAAGGATCTGGGTCCCGATCGTCATAATTTCGACAAGGATAATCCAGAGCTTCATGTGCTGGCCCGAAGTCTTAACGGAGGTGAAACATGGACCATGGAAGACCCCGGAGCAGTAAACGGGGATCTGGTGGTACCCGATAACGGAAGTTATCACGGCATTATCAGAAAAGATGTCAAAGCCCCTGAACCGATCGCTGCCGAACAAATCGATTTCACCAATCCCGATCTGGCCTTTACAATACGTATGACGGACCACCACGGTGCAGAATCACGTCTTTGGTATTCCTATGACAGGGGAAAGGATTGGGAAGGTCCGTTTAAGTTGCCCAATTTTAATACGCCTGGAATTGGAGCTAGGACCGACTATATTATTGACGGCAAAAATGAGTGTATGCTATTTCTTACTGCAGCCAAAGAGAATGGAAAAGAGGGGCGTGTGCTTTGTGTAAAAACAATTGATGGCGGTAAAAAATGGAACTTCGTTTCATGGATAGGGCCGGAACCAAAAGGATTTTCCATTATGCCAGCTTCCGTTAGGATATCCGATAAAGAAATTTTGGTAACCACTCGCAGAAGGGAGGAATCAGGAAAATTTATTGACGCCTACCTTTCCCATGACAATGGTTTAAGCTGGAACCGCCTGCCCAACCCGGTAGACAATTGCGGACAGGGAAATCCCCCCGCCATGGTAAAAATGAAAGACGGAAGAATATGCCTGATCTATGGATACAGGGCATTGGAGGAGGATATCAAAAACAAAAGGGACAAGAGCGAGATCAGGGCCAAAATTAGTAAAGACAATGGAAGAACATGGAGCAAGGATTATGTGCTACGTGACGACGGTTCCGGAAAAGATCTCGGTTACCCCAGGGTAGTGCAACGGGCAGACGGAAAAATTGTGGCCCTCTATTATTTTATGGACAAGAACACTGGCCCGGAACGTTATATAGCGGCCACCATTTGGAATCCCCCATCCATGGAAGATTAAAATTCATTATTATTAACATACAGCCTGATAAAAGTTCCCATTTATTGATTGTCTAATAGATAAAACAAAAATCACTATGAAAAGCATTCACTATTTTCTAACAGTATTGACCTTAATGATTTTTTCCTGCAAGGACAAAACGGAAAAAACGGCAACAACAGAAGAACTTAAAAGCGGCAATGACATTACTGGCAATTTCACTTTGCCCCCCCTGTCCCAACCAGGTCAAGGAGCCTACCTCAGTGGGGAGCTTATCTACCCCTTGGATAACAAACCCACACCGGAATGCCATGCCTCTACCATAGTGGAAACCCCCACCGGGATGGTGAGCGCATTTTTTGCAGGTACCCATGAGAAACACCCGGATGTTGGTATTCGGGTATCCCGTATGGTCGATGGGGAATGGACATGGCCGGAAGAAGTGGTCAATGGCGTGCAAAATGATACTCTTCGCTACCCTCTTTGGAATCCAGTACTATTTCAGCCGGCAGAAGGTCCGCTAATGTTGTTCTATAAAGAAGGCCCCGACCCCAGGACTTGGTGGGGAATGTTGATGACCTCCCCCGATGGGGGAATAACATGGTCCAAACCAGAAAAAATGGGAACCGACGAGAAAATTGGACACTTGTTGGGGCCTGTAAAAAACAAACCCATCCAGCTGGCCGATGGCACCATAATCTCACCTACCAGTACCGAATATAAACTGGAAGATGGGGATGTGGATTGGATGGTACACTTTGAAATAAGCAAGGACAATGGCAAGACTTGGGAGGTAGTTGGACCGATCAACGATGGAAAGGAATTTGATGCCATTCAGCCTAGCATTCTTACTTATCCCAATGGTAAAATGCAAGTTCTGTGTAGAACGAGACAAAATGTAATTTCCCAAAGTTGGTCCGAGGATCAAGGCCGGACCTGGAGTAAAATGACCGCTACCGAACTTCCCAATCCCAATTCCGGCACCGATGCCGTGACATTAAAAGATAACAGGCAGTTGCTCATATACAATCATACCACTAAAGAAGGGGAAGAACCCAAAGGGAGAAATATGCTGAATTTGGCGATATCCGATGACGGCATCAACTGGAAGCCCGTAATGACCTTGGAGAATGTTCCGGCCGAATCAGGATATTCATACCCTGCCATTATTCAAACAACTGATGGCTTGGTTCATATCACCTATACCTATTTAAGGCAATCTGTTAAACATGTGGTAATAGACCCAAAGCAGTTGTAGTCTGCAAATAGTAATTGGTCCAAAGAACAACTGGGAAGATATTGGTATCAGAAAACACTTATGACATCCAAAAGATAAGCATGGAGAAATATAAAATACTTAAAAAGTGGCAGTCCGTGGTTATCATGTTTTTGTTGATGCTTATACCACTTATATTCTCTGGATGTAAAGAGGATAAAACCGAAGATTATCCCAATCCGGTTTCCAATCCACAATCCAAATTGATGCTACAGGGAGATTGGCTTCAAGATCCACATGAAATTGATTTTGACAAACTCCCCAAAATCCCTGTTGAGCATACTGTGGTAAGCGATGTTACCCCAGACGGAGTTAACCAACACAATTATTTGGCCTATCATGACAATCGCTATTGGATTATGTGGAGCGATGGCCCAGGGGTTGAGGATAGAGTGGGTCAGGTAGTTAAATATTCTACCAGCACCGATGGTCTGCAATGGGACAAACCAAAATTCCTAACCACATATCCTGAAGGTTCAGGACCGGAGTCCCCCAATTACAACACTAGAACAGATCAGGGCCTCAGGTGGATTTCGAGAGGTTTTTGGGAATACAAAGGAGAATTTTTGGCATTGGCCTCCTTGGATGAGGCTAAAGGCTTTTTTGGTCCAGTATTGGCCCTCCATGCCTTTAAATGGAACAAAGAATCAGAATCATGGGAGTACCATGGCATAGTTATGGAAAATGCGATCAATAATTTCCCTCCCAAGAGATTACCTACCGGGGAGTGGCTCATGTCTCGCAGGTCGTTTGACTATGTTGAAAGGGGAGTCGATTTTATGGTTGGGGCAAAAGACAGTTTTGACCAATGGGAAGTCTATCCCGTTTTTGGAACCAGTACGCATCTGGAAGCGGAAGAACCCTATTGGTGGATCCTACCCGACAATAAAAACTTGATGGCACTTTTTCGGGACAATCGCAAAAGTGGATTTTTGTATCGCTCCTTTTCAACCGACAATGGCCGTAGCTGGAGTTCACCCATTCAAACCAACTTTCCGGATGCCCGATCCAAATTTCACGGCCTCCGATTGCAGGATGGAAGATATGTCCTGGTATCCAATTCCAATTATAAAAAACGGGACCCTTTAACCTTGGCTATAAGTGACGATGGCATGGTATTCACAAAAATGGGATATTTAGTTGGAGGAAGACACATAGATTACCCCCATGTATTGGAGCACGATGGATATCTACTGATAGCCTTTGCAGGGGATGCCAAACAGAAAATAGAAGTGGTAAAAGTAAAAGTCTCGGATTTGGATGAGTTGAAGATGCGGAATAAGTAATTTACCATCTGCCCCACCTTGTACAGTATGCTAAAATTAAGTGCCTACCACTAACTGCCCTCTCAAAATAAATCCACTTTCTTTTGAAATCACGAAATAATTAATTATCATTGCTTAATCGATAAAGCATCTATTAACGGTCTGACAATCAATTTCCTTTGTGAAGGCCAATTGATCCATTGCTTTGATCGTTGAGGTAAATTAAGAATTTTGCAAATAACCAATCTTTAAGTGGTGCAAAAATCCTACTTTTAGTAGCTAACACCATATAAGCTAAATAGCCAACACCAATGAACAGTTTAGATTTAATCGTATTTTTTATTTACATAGGGGGAATAGCCCTTTTCGGAGGCTCATTTTTTAAAAAGAGTAGAACTTCCTCTTCCTACACCATGGGCAACAAGGACATCCCTGGATGGGTAGTTACCATGTCCATATTTGCAACCTTTGTGAGTAGTATAAGTTACCTTGCCCTACCGGGGAATGCCTATCAATCCAATTGGAACGCCCTGGCCTTTAGTCTCTCCCTTCCCATTGCCTCTTTGATAGCCGTAAAATATTTTGTTCCGTTGTACAGAAAGATCAATAGTCCGTCTGCCTACACCTATATGGAACAACGTTTTGGTGCTTGGGCCAGAATCTATGTGTCCCTTTGTTACTTATTGACCCAATTAATGCGAATTGGGACCATACTCTACCTTTTGGCCCTGACCCTAAATGCAATAGTTGGTTGGGATATGGTCACCATCATAATTTTTACCGGTCTGGTAGTATCCGTATACTCTATGTTGGGCGGAATTACAGCAGTATTATGGACCGATGCCATTCAGGGCATTATTCTAATTGTTGGCGCCCTTGTATGTGTTGGCTTTATTCTCTTTAACATGCCGGAAGGCCCCGGACAAGTATTCCAAATTGCTGCAGATAATGATAAATTTGGATTGGGGAGCTTCAGTCTTAGCCTTACAGAACCTACATTCTGGGTAGTACTCGTTTACGGTGTATTCATCAATCTGCAAAATTATGGTATAGACCAGAATTATGTACAGCGATATATGGCTTCGAAATCTGACAAGGAGGCCCAAAAATCTGCATTGATAGGTGGGTTGATCTATCTACCCATTTCCGCCGTATTTCTTTTTATAGGAACTTCGCTTTTTGCATATTACCATTCAGCTGCCACTTTGCCTATAGAACTGCAAGATATAAATAAGAGCGATAGTGTATTCCCCCATTTCATTGTAAATGCTTTGCCTGCAGGGATAACAGGACTAATGATCGCCTCCATCTTTGCGGCAGGAATGAGTACCATCTCTACTAGTTTTAATAGTTCCGCGACCGTTTTTCTTACGGATTATTACAATAAATATTTTAAAAAGACGGCATCGGACAAGGAGGGAATGCGCGTACTTTATATTTCATCGGCTATCATTAGCGTAATAGGAATCGTTATCGCCATAGCCATGATCAATGTAAAAAGTGCCCTTGACGCATGGTGGAAACTTTCCTCCATTTTTAGTGGGGGCATGTTGGGACTATTACTTTTGGGACTGTTCTCCAAAACTAAAAATGTAAAAGGTGCTCTTATCGGGGTATTGGTAGGTATTTTGGTCATCGTATGGATGAGCTTATCCGGCACCCTTTTCGGAGAGGATTCCCTTGGTGCTTCCTTCCATACCTATTTAACTATTGTTTTTGGAACCGCGGCCATATTCCTAGTGGGCTTCTTGATCTCCATAATCAATAAAAAGACCGATGAAATGTATGAAAATTAAATTGAGGAAATAGTTTAATTGGGTTGAAAGGACACAAGAAAAGGATTTTGTTATCAATTGCCAACAAAGATAAATATGCCCATTTGGTATGAATTTCGTAATTTTAACCTTTTGAAAACCCTTCCCACAAACCAAATAACTTACTTATTAACAACATATTACCTACAGGATTGACCCCAACCCGTCAATTTTAACCTAAGACGAATATGAAACCTAAAACATCATTAAAGGATATTGCAAAAATTGTAGGGGTTTCCATACCCCTGGTTTCGTATGTATTGAGCAATAAAGGCAAGGAGAATAGGGTTTCCGAAAAAACCGCCAAAAGAATAAGGGAGGTAGCCAAGGAATTGAATTATCATCCCAACTGGAATGCGAGAAGCCTTAAGACCAATAAAACAAGGTCTATAGGAGTTATTGTGGCCGATATTTCAAACCCCTTCTTCTCCAATTTGGCAAGGACTATAGAGGACGAAGCCTTTTCCCAGGACTATACGGTAATTTTTGGATCTTCGGATGAAAAGGTGGAAAAATTCAATAAGGTGTTGGATTTTCTTAAAATGAGACAGGTAGATGGTTTTATCATCGCAGCGCCCGAAGGTTCCAGGGATATAATTGCCGATCTGGCCAAAGCCGGAATTCCCTTTGTATTGATAGATAGATTCTTCAATGACCTTACCACCAATTACGTAACCGTAGATAATTTTAAGGCCTCTATGCAGGCCACCAACTATCTTCTGGGAAAGGGAAACAAAAAAATAGGGGCTGTTCTTTACAAATCAACCTTACACCACTACAAAGAAAGACATCAGGGCTACGTAGAAGCCCTTAAACAGGCCGGCTTGCCCATTGATGCCCAACTTATAAAAAAAATTAATCACGGGTCCTTAAAATTGGAAATGCAAAATGTTGTTAAAGAATTGGTACAGGACGCGGGAGTGGATGCCATTTATTTTCACACCAACACCCTAGCTGAGGAGGGCTTAACACAAATGTTGAGCCTGGACAGAAAGATACTTAAGAAGGTTGATGTGGTTGTATTCGATCAAAATTCATCCTACAATTTCTTGGAAGACCCTATCCCCTATCTCCATCAACCCATTAAGGAAATAGGACAAAAAGCATTGAGAATCCTTATAGAACAGATCCAGGAACCTACCCAAGCGCTACAACAGATATCCTTTGATACTAGATTGGAAAGCAGACCAATGGAGCCCTAAAATCCTTTAGGGGCCCAATACCTACTGGACTGTAATATTTCTCAAGAAAAGGAATTACTAAATAAGGTGATTTGGGAAGTCCTTTACCTCCTCACAGCAAATCTGTTCCATTACTTGTTGTAATTCAGTTTTTAAAAGTGAAATGGTATGGTCCCCACCTTTGGCGCCCAATGCCGCTACCCCGTACATAAAGGACCGCCCCATAAAAGTAAATTCCGCACCACTGGCCATGGTCCTGGCAATATCCGGACCACCTCTAAGGCCACTGTCCATCATCACCTTTATTTGGTCGCCATATTTTGCAGCTATTCTTGTTAACGGCTTTATGGTAGATTCGCCGGCATCCAATTGCCTACCCCCGTGATTGGAAACTATAATGCCATCCAATCCTAGTCTAATGGCGCTCTCCGCATCGGCCTCGTTAGCAACTCCCTTTATCACCAATTTACCCTTCCACATATCCCTTATCGGTTTTATCTTCTCCTCATTCAATCTTCCGGAAAAGGTTTTGTCCATGAATTTTCCCAATTGCGCCAAATCCAAGCCTTTGGGCATATAGGGCTTAAGGGTTTCAAAGTTGGGCTGACCGTGGATTAGGGTCTGCATGGCCCAATTAGGCTTGCCCATTATCTGCAATATATTCTTAACGGACATTTTTGGAGGCATGGCCAAACCGTTGCGAACGTCCCTAGGCCGGAAACCAAAAGTGGGCACATCGCACAAAATAACCAACACGGGGCATTCGGCCGCTTCGGCCCTTTTAATAATATCATCCCTAACAACATCTTCTGTAGGATGATATAGTTGAAACCAGGCCCTCCCCTCGGTAATCTCACTTATGCGTTCTATACTACTGGTGGAAACCGTACTTAAAATAAACGGAATGTTATGTTCAAAGGCCGACTTAGCCAATATTTCAGGGGCATTGGGCCACATTAAACCCTGTAGTCCCACTGGCGCTATTCCAAAAGGAGCATCATAAACATGTCCGAACAATTCTGTCTTCATACTGGAACCGGTATGCTTGCTAAGATAATAGGGCAAGAGTTCTATGTCCCTAATTTCAGCCGTATTCTTATGTAAGTTTACATCTTCATTACAGCCCCCATCCAAGTATTCAAATGCGAACTTGGGAATCCTTTTTTGAGCTTTGTTCCTTAAATCAACAACGGATGGATATTTGCTATTGATCCTTATTTCCTTTTTTTTCTCCATGGCATTTTTATCTGCAATTGTTCTTGAATTTTTCTCTTTTAATTTCCCGCTCCCAAATTGCTATTGACAACTTACAGGGGATTGGATATTTTTCTTTATTACTCTCCCGATAATTCTTTAATGGATACTCCCAATATGCCTTTAGCCAGTTTCTCCAATTCTCCTTCGTTACCCACAAAATGAAAGGTCTGGTGGATATGGCTACTGCTTTCATTGGACTTCAGATCCATGGCAGGGGATGAACTTTCCAATTCATAAAATGGACCTAACCCACCACCATCGTTATAGGCATTTACCACATCGCCCGAAAAGGGAAACTCCTGCAACTCCCATAATGAATTAACGTAATCCATGGCACCTTCACGTAAGCTAAACTTGGCAATGGTAAGTACCTTGTTCTTTGCATCATAACTTCCCATGACCGGCAGGGCCCTTTGGGGGGAAATTCCAATCTTACCACGCTCTTTTCCGTCCGCCTTGAAAAATAGTACGCTATCTTTGACCTGTAATCGCTCTTTCGGAATTTTACCAAAATAATCGTCCGTTACCTTTTTGCCCAAAATGGCCTCATCCCCTTTTTTAAAAGGTATAATTATAGTGGTTTGATCCGAGGAATTGAACATGCTCAATATCCATATAGACAACAGACCTGTTTTCTTATCCCAATCTTCAGACCCTATATTGGTCAAACTGTTCTCGGAAGCAAATCCTACAATTTTTATGGATTCAGGAATACTGATTCCAAGGATTTCAGCGGTTTCCTCCCTGGTTAGAAGTGTAATATTCCTTTGAACACGTAAATTGAAAGTAGCTCCGATATAATTCACCAGTTTCATTTCCCTCTCAAAAAAGGCCTTATCTTCACTTCTTCGCACCAAACCAAAGGCCTCGGTATCCAATTCCCTGGGAACGTACCAATTGTCCAACCCAAACTTGGCATCCTTTTCAAAGTAAAGGGCATACTGTCCGCCTTCAGGTCCTAACCAAAAACGCTCTTCGCCACCAGTGGGATTAAAGTGTTCTTTTAATTCTCCTGATGAAATAAGATCATGGTTGATCCACCCAAAGCTTTGGCCCTCATCACCAGAGGCAGTACTAGTCATGACCCGACCTTGGAGTTCCGGGGAAATCAAGATGCTCGACTCCCCATTTTCCAGCACCACCAAGTCTTTATAGTACCTGGACAAAAACTCCCGGTCATACCCAAATGAGCCTAAGGAAAACGCCACTTCGTCATTCGACAGGGCATTTGCACTTTGTTCATTTTTTGTTTTACAAGCCAATAAACTAAGAAAAGCGCAGAGTACTATTGATCTTAGAACAATTCCACATCCGTAAAAGTTAACTCTACTTTCCATACCAGTTTAATTTAGTCTTTGCCTTTTAGTTTTATAATTGAAAAACCTTTTCCATCAACATCCATTTTTCCCCAGGTTTTGCAAATGGAAGTGCCTGTTGGTATTTCCACATCAATTCCTCCCACTTCTCATTTTCCGGATACTTGGCATCAATCTTTGCCTTTTTTTCAAAGGAAAAATTGTCATCCGCATCAATGATCATAAACATACGGTTCCCCACCCTATAGATTTCCATATCCTTTATACCGGATTCCCTTAGACTTTGAAGGATCTCTGGCCAAACTTTCTTATGGTAATCATCATAAGCCTTTATTAACTCGGGATCATCCTTAAGATCCAATGCCAAACAATATCTTTTCATTACTTTAATTTTTTTGGTTTATTATTACAAAAGCTACCCATGGGACCAGTCCCATTCCTTAGGCCTGTAGTTCATACTTTTTAAATACACGCAATCCGTACCATGCGATATAGACAAAGCAAAGTGCTGGAAGGATGAAAGAAAAATTCACCTCCGTAGCGCCCATAATCCGTATATCGTTTACGGCATTCCCCCCGGCATCAATAATCATCCCCTGAAGCTTGGGCATTAGGGCCCCACCTACGATTGCCATAACGAGACCTGCCGCACCTATCTTGGATTCTTCCTCATTGAGTCCGTTCAATGCAATACCATAGATAGTTGGGAACATAAGGGACATGAAAAAGGTAATTCCCACCAAACAGTACAAGCCAATCATACCTTCGATATAAATAGTTCCCAAACAACACAAGGTTGCAAAAACAGCAAAGTACATCAATAGTTTTCCCGGACTCATAAATCGCAACATATAGGTGCCAATGGCCCTACCCACCAAGAAAAGTATAAAGGCCGCAAATTGGTATGTTGCCGCATCCTCACTAGACATCCCAATAGCCTCTGCATACTGATAAATATAGGTCCAACACATGATCTGGGCACCTACATAAAAAACTTGGGCCAATACTCCAAGGACATATTTTTTATTTTTGAACAAGCCACTAAAAGTATCTCCCAAACTAGGTATGCCCCCTTCATCCTTGGCCTGGGGCATCTTACTTATTACTATCAATACAAATACGGCAAGGATTACCAACCCCAAAATAACGTAAGGGTCCCGAATCACCATTAAATCCGTAGTCCTGATCAAGGCCTTTTTTGCCTCTGCCAAGGATGAGTAATCCTCAATATCATCGGATTGCAATTTTTTAAGTACAAATTGCTGTGCCACCAACAATCCCAGTAATAATCCCACTGGATTAAAGGCCTGGGCCAAATTTAAACGCTGGGTGGCAGTTTCCGGGGCCCCCATAGCCAAAATATAAGGATTGGCAGTTGTTTCCAAAAATGCCAACCCGAAGGTAAGTACATAAAGCCCCAAACAAAAGAACCAAAATTGTTCCGTAATTGCTGCGGGATAAAATAATAAAGCCCCTCCTGCGTACAAGGCCAACCCAATTAACACCCCTACCTTATAAGAGTATTTACGCACAAAAAGCGCAGCGGGAAGGGCCATACAGAAATAGCCCCCATAAAAGGCCATTTGCACCCAAGCAGCTTGGGAATTGGATAGTTCCAATACCTTTTTAAAGGCTTGTACCATGGGATCTGTAACTGCATTGGCAAATCCCCAAAGGGCAAAAAGGGAGGTAATTAAAATAAAGGGAATAAGCACCTTTTTGGATACTACGGGCGGTCTTTGGTCTTTCATTGAATTGTTGATTATTGTTTTGTATTGATTTCTTATGCTTTAATTATTTATTCACATGTTTATGAAATTGAACGGTCCAAATGGGTATAACCTCCATCTACAAAGAGCAATTGCCCTGTAGTGTGGCTTGATCTATTGGAAAGTAAAAAGGCCACCGTACTGGCAATTTCCTCTGCAGTCGTCATTCTTTGTCCCAACGGAATTTTATCGGTTATGCCCTTTAATTTTTCTTCGGGATTATCAAAAGTCTTTATCCATCTATCGTATAATGGGGTATAGCATTCAGCCACAATAACTGCATTGACTCTTATATTATAGGGCAATAGTTCCACTGCCCATTCCCGTGTAATGGCATTGCGCCCTCCATTGGCCGCGGCATAACCCGAGGTACCCCCTTGACCCGTTACCGAAGTCTTGGAACCGATATTAACAATGGCTCCCTGGGTTTTCTTTAGTTCTGGCAACGCATAATGTGCCATTAAATAATAATGGGTAAGATTACGATTAATGGACCTCAGGAAATCTTCATAATTCCCATTCTCCAGTCCAACCCCATCATTGACTCCTGCATTATTAACGACGCCATCAATCTTACCAAATTTTTCCACTGTACTTTCCACAGCAAGTCTACATTGTTCCGGATCTGTAAGTTCTGCCGTCACAAATGAGGCTTTACCACCACTTCTTTCGATATCGGCAACCACCTCCAACATACTTTTTCTATCCCTACCAATAATGACCGGAATAGCTCCTTCAGCTGCCAATTGAACACTTATTCCCTTACCGATTCCTTTGGAACCTCCGGTTACTAAAATTACTTTATCCTTGAGTTGTAAATCCATTTTCCTTTATTTATAGTTCATTTTCCTCAACAAAATAGGCACTCATATTCCCAATTTGTACTAAACCGTCCGAATCTATAATTTTTATTCGTATTCTACTTAATTTTTCTGTATCAAATTTTTCTATTCTTTTATTGCCAATGCTCTCTCCACTGGCCAAGACGTTCCAACGGCCCTCAGAATAACCTTCAATTTGATACTTTCTTATTCTTTCCCCGTCAGCAATATTTTCCTGAAGTATCACATGGTTTATTTCCATGGGTTCTTTCAATTTTAATTCCAACAGATGCCCTTTCCCATTGGTACTTGCCAAGGGATTGGAAAATCTTCTTTTTATTTCATCTCCCCACTCCTTCAAACGCTGCACATCCGGCTCTGGCAGGAGTCCGTCAGGACCAGGGGTAAGCCCCATTATCAAAGTGGCGTTTCTTCCAACCGATTTATAGTACATATCCATTAAATTTTCCAAAGGAAATATGTGGGCCTCATCCCCTGGCTCCCAAAACCATTCATGACGGCCGTTAAATCCCCTTAAAGGAGCATCTGCCATGGCCGGCACCCAAAACCCGCCCTTGGGATCCCCCTCCTTCAGCAATTGAAAATTGTTGTCCGCTATTTTCTTTTTGGCACTTTCACCTGCTCCTGTAGCCCTATAGGGAAATGTGGACCAATTGGGATAGGCAACCGTGCCCGATTCGGAACCACCCCAGCGGGCCTCCGCCAATTGACCATTGTGGTAGAATAAACAATTTGGTTGATACTGCCTTACAATGGGCAATACGTCCGGGGCACCGTTTTTTGGATGGTCCGCACCCCCATCGAACCAGATTTCGAACAACTCTCCGTAATTGGTACAAATTTCCTTGACCATTCCCTCTACCATCCTGTTATACCATTCCTGGCGATTCTCCTTGAAGTCGCCCTCTCCATTTACTTTGAAGTCGTGCACCCCCAAAAAGGAATTCCACCTGATTCCTAGATATATCCCTGGCTTTATGCCGTATTTTCTACATGATGCAACAAAATCTGCGACTACATCCCCTTTCCCGTCCTTCCAATTCAAGGCTTTAACACTGTAAGGGTTTACTTTGGATTGAAACAATGCAAATCCGGTCTCATGGGTAGCTGTTAAAATGGCAAAATTGGCCCCGGCATCTTTGGCCGCTTTTACCCATTGGTCGGTATCCAATTTTTCAGGATTAAAAATTTGATAGTCAGCTACTGGATCAATCCTATTGTTTCCCTGCCCATATTTTATCCCATCAAACACATGCAGGTCATAATGGAAAACTACGCCCAACTCCGCCTCCTGCCATGCCAACTGTCTCTTGTTGGGGACGGGGAATTCATTTTTGATGATGGGGATAAAAACATTAAAGGATTCATCTCCTTTCTTTACCGCTACAGACAACACAATGGGCTGTCCGTTTTCCTGATATACAAAAGGACGTTCCATTCTATCTGGATTGATGACAGTCCCATCTTCCAATAAAATTTCTTTATTCTTAAGGACAAACTCATTGGCCTTTTCCCACTCGGCACCATTCACCGAAGTCACCAAGCCAATATAATTATGGGCATGAAAAACACCATAAAACCGGCCCCTATTTTTATCATACCAAATAGACATATCCTCGGTGTCCATATAATCTATTACCGGTTTCTCCTGAACCTCAAAAGGGCCGTCGGGATGTTCCCCAACTGCAACTACCTGGTTCCTGATAAATCTCTTTTCGTTGGGCTTATCACCCTTTACTATTAAATAGTACTTGCCATCCACACCCTTATCAATAGCCGGATTAACAGTAAGTGTGGTAATGGGTCCTGAGGGCTCCAGTAAAGGCTTATCCATTCTCCTCCAGGGTCCCTTCAAAGAATTTGATACCGCCACGCCCGTACGCTGGTTGGGACGTAATATTTTCCAATTGGGATGGTTGTAACCTGTTTTGGCGGTTTCCACCAATTCATTATCCGAATAAGCCCTACCACCCATATTGGTCGCTATGTAGTACAAATAATATTTCCCTTCAAAATATTTGATTTTTGGGTTATGCGCCGTAATGGCATCCCAATTCCCATTACCGCTACCACTGAGCACAGTCTCCTTATATTTCCATGGTCCCACCGGGTTTTTACTGGTGGCATGGGCAATCTCCGAATGGGTAAGCCAACCATGAAAGCCGTATTGTTTTTTCCATCGGGAATAAAATAGATGGTATTTGCCCTCCCTTTCCTTGATTATGGAACTTCCCCAATTAAAGTATCCGTCCGTTTTAAAAATGTTGTCACCGGACACTCTTCCGAAATTATCGTATAAGTATAAGTCGTCTTCCCCATTTTGGGCAAAAGCCGAAACAAAACAAAAGCAGCTAAGTACAAACAATCTTAACTTCATATTCCTTTTAGCTTTTGTAAGTATTTAATATCCCATCCGGATAGGCAATCTGCTCCCCTGTATCTTTTCTGGAAGGTATCTGGGCCTCTACTTTCCTTAAATATTCCGATAATATCACGGCCAACTCCCTTGCTTTTTCGGGCTGCTCTTTTATTAGATTCTTGGTTTCCCCTATATCTTCTTTAATATTGAACAACTCCATACTGCCGTCGCTATAATAATAAATAAACTTCCAGTCGCCCACCCGGGTACTACTTGAAGCCCCAATTCCGGGACCAGATCGCCCCCATTCGTTGGGATAATGCCAAAATAAGGGACGGTCACCAATAGCTCCCTTTCCCGAAAGTACTGGGACAAAACTAATGCCGTCTACCTTCTGTACTGATTCATAACTCTTAACCCCTGCCATTTCCATAATGGATGGGTAGAAATCTTCGATTATAACTTGTTGGTCAGTAATGGAATTAGGCACTGTTTTTCCCGGCCATTTTACCAACATAGGTTCTCTAATCCCACCTTCGTGGGCAGAGCCTTTTCCGCTGCTCAAGGGTTTATTATGGGTGTGCTTTTTTCCTCCCCTGGCCCCAGCGCTGAGCCCACCATTGTCCGACATAAATAGGATTATAGTATTGTCACTAATCTTCTTATCATCCAGGTAATCCATAATATCCCCCAGGCTCTTGTCCATTCCCTCTACCAAGGATGCATATTTAGCTTCGGTGGAATCCAGCCCCTTATCGTAGTATTTTTGAACAAATCTACTATCCGCCATAATGGGGGTATGGACTGCATAATGTGCCATATACAAAAAGAAGGGTTGTTTTTTTTCCAAGGCGGAATCCATGGCCTGTTTTGCCTCTTGGGTAATGGCCTCGGTTAGAAATATATCCTTGCCATGGTATTTCTCCAATCCAGGTACGGCCCAAACTTTCTTTCCTGCTTTCCCATTCCCAAAATTTTCCTTACCTAAATAACTTCCTGGAGCTCCTGCAGCATGTCCGGCTATATTTACAACAAAGCCAAGGTTCAAAGGATCTTCCCCTGGAGTGCCAATAGCTCCCAAATGGGCTTTCCCGGAATGTATGGTAAAGTACCCCGCCTCTTTCAACAATTGAGGCAAGGGAGTGGCATGCACCGCTTTTTCAGTACTGGCAACCGGACTTAACCCATTTACGTTCCACTCTGGAAATTGGAGTACCTTATGGTTGGTTTCCATGGGTTGCAATTTATCTTTATGTAAGGTCCAGTTGGTTACTCTGTGTCTGGCCGCATTCATCCCTGTCATTAGACTAACACGTGTTGGTGAACATACCGCAGTAGCGTAAGCCTGGGTAAATTTCATCCCTTCTCTAGCCAATCGCTCCATATTTGGGGTTTGATAAATATCATTATAAGTCGTTCTTTGACTCCAAAAAGGTACAGATGTATCTTGCCACCCCATGTCATCCACTAAGAATAATACAATATTTGGTGGTTGGGTTTTATTGGCATTAATAGGTTTTGTGGTCTCCTTACATCCCAATATTAGAAGTCCAATGCTTAAAACCCTAAGTAAATGTTTTTTCATCTGTTAAAAATTTTTTCTATTCAAGGCTTAGTTGCTCTCTATTACGGCACCATCTTCGCGATAAAGATCTACCTTACCATCCAACAAAACGGCCAGGACGGTCATGTTTTCATCCAGAACATGTTCCGGCAACTTTATATAGTTAATCCCTGGGTAATGGCTCCAATATACCTTGCCAATAACCTGATGTGATAACTTTGTCCCCTCACCCACAACATAAATTCGATTGATCCTATTTTTAAGTCCTCGTATAACTACCTCGCCATTCGAATTGCCCTTCACGAACAAATAAAGAATTTTCCCATCTTTGGATAAGGTTGTAGGACCATAAAAATGTTCTTTGGGAATCCCGGAACGCGTACCATAGATAGCCTCCTTATGTTTGTTGGTCCACCGTCCCAAACCTTCCAAAATCGCAACCTGTTCCTCAGGAATACTGCCATCGCCCTTGGGACCTATATCCAGTAACATATTGCCTCCGTTACCTATTACATCGGCAAAAATTCCAATAATCTGGTCCGTAGTTTTATAGTTGTGATCGTTTTTTTGAAAACCCCAGGAATCGTTCATAGTAAGGCATAGTTCCCAAAATTTGTTCTTTGGTCTGGTAATGGGCATCCCTTGTTCCGGAGTGGCGTAATCCCCTTGTTCCCGTAATCTGGAGTTCAAAATGGTATTGGGATTCTTGTCAAAAAGCATTTGTCGCACCTTGGGCACTTCCCATTCCTCCGAATTGTGCTCCCAATCCCCATCAAACCAATAAAGGTCGGGATCGTAATTATGGGACAATTCCTTTAATTGCCCTTGATAATAGTTTAGGAACTTGTTCCATCGTCTTGGTTCTTCGGAAATTTTATATCTAATGGAATCCCTAGTAAAGTGGGTATAGTCATGGTATGACCAATCGGGCAAGGAGTAATAAATGCCCACCTTTATCTTATTGTTTCGGAGTTCGGAAACAAAGGGCGTTAACACATCCTTTTTTGCCGCCGAGCTCTTAACGGCGTTAAAATCTCCAAATTTAGTATCCCAAAGGGCAAAGCCTTCGTGATGTTTGGCAGTGATCACCGAATATTTGGCGCCACTGCGTTTAATTAAATCGGCCCAGGCTTTTGGGTCGTATTTTTTGGCGGTGAACCCCTTGGTTTGCTTTAGATAATTTTCATGGGAAATATAACCATTGTAAAACGACCAGGATTCATCGATCCCGTTTACGGAATACAAGCCCCAATGGATAAAGATTCCCAATTTGGCGTCTTTAAACCATTGCATCTTTTGCTCGTTCCGCAGAACGGTATCACCTGCTTGCTCTTGGGCTAAATTTGTCGCGATCGACATTATAAATAAAGTGGTAATAAGTCTCTTCATGTGTAAAAACTAAGTAATTTAAACTATTCCAATTCCCAATTATCCGTTCTAAAAGCCGTAGCTGGCAAGCCCGCTAAATTAAATAGATTGGGCAATGCCCCATTGGTAAAAGCAAATCGGACCGCTGCTGGTTTTTTGACCTTTGAAGAAGACACCTCTACCGTATTACCCCTAATTTTGGCCTTGGCGGGATAAAACACCCCGTCTTCCCCGGCAATAAAAAACTCGCGTAATTCCTTGCCTTTTTGCATTAAACCCGTTTCGGCATAATCGAAACTGAGGACAATTTTTTTATTTTTAATTTCCTTGGACCTGTACACAGGTCCCGAATATTGCATCCCTTCCTTTCCATAGGTTTTGGCCAATGCCCAAAGTGCCAAACGATACCCTACATCCTGCTTGTTTGTGGGATGTATATTTTCCAAATTACCAATATCATTGGTAACCACCATACCCGTATTGTCCAAATTTTGCATTGTATACAATTGCGCATCCCTTACATGTGCCGCATCCGTATCCATGGGATCATCATATTTATATGGGGCTATCTGCACAAAATAAAAGGGTAGATCTTTGCCCCATTCCTCCCTCCAGGATTCGATCATCAAGGGAAAGGATTTGTAATAGGAAACCGGGTTTACCCTATTGGATTCCCCTTGGTACCAAATACAACCTGCTATTTTGAATTTAGTAATGGGGTGTATCATGGCATTATAGGCCAAGCCCGGCTTACTGGGCCACCAGGCAACTTCATTCAGTTTCTTGGCCGCTTCCTTTAATTGGGCATCTTGGGTAATTAATTCCTTTTTTAACCAAACTTCCACTGGCGTACCACCCCAACTGGAGTTGATAACACCTACAGGGACACTCAAATTTTGATGCAGCTCCCTACCAAAAAAATAAGCTACGGAACTAAATTTCTCCATAGTTCCGGGCGTGCAAACCTCCCATTTACCCCTTAGTTGGTCCTGGGGGTTGTCCGATATTTGCTGCGCTACCTGAAAAAACCGTATTTCTGGGTAATAGGCATTTTTTATTTCTTCTTCCGCATTGTCCAAACCGTGTTTTGGGGTCCATTGCATATTGCTTTGTCCGGAACCCAGCCAAACTTCGCCTATCAGGACATTCCTCAACTCCAATTTCTCGTGGCCTTCCACAATTACACTGTACGTACCTCCGGCCTTAGGTGTAAGCAATTGCAAGGACCAAACCCCTTGGAACGCCTTGGTGGTCACTTTTTCATTGTTCCAAGTGCCATAAACCGTTATCTCTTCGCTGGTAGCTGTGGTCCACCCCCAGATAGTAACGTTCGACTTTTGTTGCAGCACCATATTATCCGAAAGAATGGAAGGAAGCCAGATTTCTCCATAGGTATTGGAGGCAAAAAACAATAGCAACAATCCCAATAGTTTTTTCATATTTCAGTTCTTATATAGATATTATTTGGTTTTAAAATCCCAGGTCACCTTTTTGTTATAGCTATACGGCTTCCCTTTTTCAGGGCTACCTATGGTGCCTACAAGTTTTCCTTTGCGGTCCTTTTTGACCTGTATTTCTACATTGGTAAATTGTCCCTTTTCAAAATCGAAACTTAGTCCGTCATCATCGTAAAGAGTATGCTTTCCTTCTTTTGTTCCGTAATGCCGAATAATCAAATCTACTTTCTCGCCCAATTTTGGAGCCTGTCTCCTAACCGGTCGCATAGGAATTATACCCCCATCCCTGACAAACAAGGGAATTTTTTCCAAACCGGGAGCAACTGTAATCACTTCATTTTCACCTACGAAATTACCGTCGTAGAAATCGAACCATTTTCCTTTGGGCAGGATTACCTTTCTCTCCTTTTCGCCTTCGAACATGGGGGCCACCAAAATATTGTCGCCCATCATATACTGATCCTTTATTTCACTTTTAATGGCTACTTTATAGGGATTGTCCGTAGAGTCCAATTCCCCTTCGGCTATCTCTTGGTCATAGGAAAATCCGTCTACCAAATTCATGGCCCTAAAAGGTGGTAACCCTTCAAAATGATATTGGGAAAAGGTAGAATAAATATAAGGCAATAACTGCATCCTTAAATTGGCCACATCCCGTACCGCCTCTTCCACTTCGGGAAATGACCATGGCTTGGTACCGTCTGCCCAGGCATTCAGCATGGCCATAGGTGAAAAGCAAACAGATTGCATTCTCCTTAACCACTCCTCGGCCGTCTTGGAAGCTCTTACCTCCGGCGTCCAAAGCACTCCAATAAAACTGCTATTTACAAGGGCCGTTATAAAATCCCTGTGGCTGTAATAATCATTGTAAATAACGTAGGGCAAGGAACTTGCCCCGGCGTTGGACGCCCTTACCAAACCGTAGGTTCTCTGATTTCTTTCTTTGAACCATTTGGCCGTCATGTCCTGAATCAACAGTCCGTAAACCTGTCTCATTTGTTCGCCACTATAGCCTGATGGAAACGTAGCTACATCTGGCCAAATCCAAAAATCAAAACCATCCACCTCATCTATTTTATAACCGCTAACCCCTAGGTCCAAATGATTTTGAACAAAGTGTGCCTTCAAAATATCCCGGGTTTCGGGAAGCATCAAATCGGGCACTATACCGTTCCACACCGTATGCGAAGCGGAGAGACCCTTTAATTTCGGATATAGGGAACCTACCGGGGACACATAGGGGTTCAACCATAAATTTGTTCTAATCCCATCCTCCAACAATTCATTATTGAACCTCTTTGGGTCAGGGAATCTTGTACTGTCCCATTCAAATGTACAGGGATAGGCCATACTGTGCCAGCCCGGTTCCACTCCAATAAAATCTAATGGGAAATCGTGATCTTTAAACTCTTGGGCTTCTTGGGCAATATCAGCCTGACTGTAAAGCGTAGGTACCCTCTGGGTAAAACCAAGGCCCCATTTCGGGGGAATATAACCACCTCCGTTATATAAATTATAACGTTGTACGGCCTCCATAGGGGTAGAACCGCCATATACATAGACATCGGTTCCCTTTGCAGGCACCAAAATCTCCACGGCATCGGAATAAGGTTGCGCCTGCCAATGGGGATCAGTGTTCCTGTCCCTCAAAACTGGTTTATCATCGGCCTCCACCCTAACACCCGTTCCGGCGTACACCGTAATATATCTGGCCGCGTCTATCAACACTCCATACCCTTTGGAAGATACATAAAAAGGAACCGGGGCGTGCGTACGGCCATCATCGCGACCACCGTAATGATCCACATGCAATTGCATGATACGGCCTCTCTGGTGTACTGTTTTAAAGTTGAGTCCCAAGCCATAAATTTGCTCTTCCCTGGTCAGCGGAAACTGCAAATAGGTCTTCCCGTCCACTATTTTAGTTTTGATCCTATCTTTTTGAAAAGGAAAATCGGCGGCGGGCAATCTGTTTATAGCCTGTACCATGGGCTCTATATCCGCAGCCCGAAGCAAGCTTATATCCTCCGGATCCCCTATACTGGCTTTCCAAATTCCATTTTCGATCTCGGTCCATTCCAACTTCTGTCCATATGTTGTGGCAACCTTAATAGTAGCCAATAGACACAATATAATTACCTGGAATTTGGATTTCATGTTAGTTTCGTTTTTAAATTAAGTTTCCACTATAGATTTTGTGTGGCGTACAAAACCGATGACCTTTCGATCCCGCTCGAAGGAACACTAAAGGATAAAATATTGTCCGGTACGGCCTGCCTATCCGCAGACAGGCAAAGGCAGGACCTGAACAATTCAAAAATTAAAATATGTGATCGGGATGGACCCGTCCACATATATTAGGGTACATTAAAAATAAGTTTGGTTTTATTTCCCGCTATAGGCCCTTGCAGTTTGCTTGGAACTTCCAAGCCCTTCAATGCCCAATTCTACCACGTCCCCAGCTTTTAAGTATTTAGGGGGGTTGAATCCTAATCCTACTCCAAAAGGAGTCCCAGTTGAAATAATATCCCCTGGCAAAAGGGTCATAAACTGACTGATATAACTCACCACCTCTTGCACATTAAAGATAAAATCGGAAGTTGAACTATCCTGTACGGTTTCCCCATTTAGTTTTAACCACAAATGTAAATTGTTAGGGTCCTTAATTTCCTCTTTGGTGGCAATGAAAGGTCCTACAGGAGCAAAAGTGTCACAACTTTTTCCTTTAACCCATTGTCCTTCACGTTCTATTTGAAAGGCCCTTTCACTGTAGTCGTTGTGCAACACATAACCGGCAACATGATCCAAAGCGTTGGCTTCCGATACATAGGACGCCTTTTTGCCAATAACTACGGCCAGCTCCACTTCCCAATCCGTTTTTTCACTTCCTTTTGGAATAATCACGTCATCGTTAGGGCCAACCATTGCGGAGGTAGCTTTAAAGAACAATACCGGCTCCTTAGGAACTGCCATTCCGCTTTCTGCTGCGTGTTTGGCATAATTAAGACCCACACATACAATTTTTGATGGTCTCACCAGGGGTGCACCCAAACGTACATCATTAGCCACTTTAGGACAACTACCTTCATTTTTTGCCAACCAATCTTCTAGCTGGGCCAAGCCATCCGTTCCAAAGAAATCCTCGTTATAATCCCTTCCAAAGGCCGATACGTCCAATCGGGTACCATTTTCCAATTGCACTCCCGGCTTTTCCTTTCCTACTTCTCCAAATCTTATTAGTTTCATTTGTCTCTATTTATTGAATTACTATTAATATAATTTTTGCTTATGGTTTTGAGAATAAATATTCAAATTAAGCAATTTCAAATTTTCAAATCAATTATAAAATACCTTCAATTGTTTCCAATCCTTAGTACCATATCCTTCAGGGTCGTTCTTTTGCTTTTCCCCAATCCTACTTCTTCCATTTTCAATATAAGAGACCAATAGTCTGGTCAGGGCACTTTCCACTTCATGAAACTGACCGTAAACATTATTTTCTTCCCGGGGGTCCTTGCTCAGGTCATACAACTGAAATTTGGGGAGGTCGCCTATACCTTCCGAATTAGGATTGGGATCACTCCATCCACCAGAACCCGGGCAGAAAATCATTTTCCAATTTTCCTTTCTTATGGCAAAACTGCCGTTGATGGAATGATGTACCGTTGCCTCCCTATGATAATCTTTGGACGCTGGATCGGTCAACAGTGGTAAAAAGGAAAAGCTATCCTCACCTTCGTCATCCTCCAATTCAACATTCACTATATCTGCACAGGTAGCCAACAAATCCGTGGTGCATATGGTCTTATCCGATTGGGTATTCGGCTTAATCTTTGCGGGCCATTTTACCATAAAGGGCACACGGTGTCCACCTTCAAAAATATCTGCCTTATGGCCTCTTAAAATTCCATTGGGACTATGCCCCTTGGCCACCATTTCATTAATCTTGGCGGCAGGGGAACAACCATTATCACTGGTAAAGATCACCATGGTATTATCTTCGATTCCTGCTTCCCTTAACACCTCTGTCAATTGTCCCATATAGTCATCGATCATCATCATAAAATCCCCGTATGGATTTAGATTACTTTTTCCCTTCCATTCGTCGGTAGGTAAAATGGGGGTATGGGGCGAAGGCAATGCCAAATACAAAAAGAAAGGAGACTTTTCTTGGGACTTTTCTTTGATATAGCCAAAGGATTTTCTAAAAAAGTTCGGGGTAACATCATCAAAATCAAAATCCCGGGCAGTAGGCCCTTTACGCCACCAACCATACTTATCCTTGCTTTCTGTAACGGTATCAGGGACCATGGTCGGCATACCGTTTTCCACATACACATATGGCGCCATATCCAAGGAGCCACAGTGCCCATAAGAATATTTAAAACCAAGGCCTTTTGGTGAATTCTTAACTTCTTTGGAAAAATCTATATTATCAAAATCCTCTGGATTCCAACCTTCACCTGATTCTAAACTAGGATTTTTAAGAGCCCAGTCCCATCCCAGGTGCCATTTGCCAATAAATGCAGTTTCGTAGCCCTCCTTTTTAAGCAAGGAGGCCACGGTAGTTCTGTTTTTAGGAATCAATGCCTTGGAATTTCCGGTAAGGACCGAACTTTTTAATGGACTCCTCCAATTGTACCTTCCGGTAATAATTCCATATCGCGTAGGGGTACAAACAGAGGAAGAGGTATGGGCATCCGTGAATATTATCCCTGCAGATCCCATAGCATCCAGATTGGGTGTTTTTATCTTACTGTCAGGATTATAGATTGCTATATCACCATATCCGAGGTCATCCGCCAAAACATAAATAATATTCGGCTGTTTTTCAACATTCGTGGATCTTTTGCCATTAAGGGCATAGATGGTTCCACCAATCAAAACTGCAACAATAAAATACTTATACCAACCCTTCATAATTCCAATCCATTATTTTTTAGTCGTCAATGAAATCTGCCTTTCTTTTTGATTCCTAAATATAGTTAGATTCAATTTCCCTTTCCAATTATTATTTTGGTAAGTTTTCATTAAATCTGCCACCGTATTTATTTCATCGCCTTCGGCGGATATAATAACATCCCCTACCTGAAGCGGGGATTTGCTTATAACAGTCTGCGGTTCTATGGCCAAAACAAGGACACCTGCTGTCTTGTTTAGGCCTGAAGCCGACCTCTCGGCCATTGTAGTTACACTTTTGATTTGTGAACCCAACCATTGGACCACTGCGTCCCCTTCACCGCTATCACCAAAAAACATGGTAGGTATTGTAGGGGTTTTGGCCAAGGATTTGAGCTCAATATCGGTAACCCCAAAACTATCCATATCTATGTTTTTAAACCCTATTTCAAAGGCAGGCGATTCCTCTTTAACCGTATAATTCCCCAATTTTGCATCAACAAATAATGCATCACCAAAAATACTGTGTTTGTCCACCCCTTTTTTTTGGGTTTGTTTCAGGCTTGCCTCATCTGGAAAAAGATTATAATCCACTTCCTTGCCCCAATCCTGTAGTCGTATATCCTTGTGTTCCGTAAATACAATATTATGTTTAAAAACATCCCCACTACTCTTAAACCACACATGTGGGTGGAAACCATTATTAATGGTAATGTTGTTTTCCACGGTGCGATAAAATCCTTCCCTCAATTTAATTCCACCATTTAAACACAGATTGTTGTATATATGGTAATTGGAGGCTCCGTCATCCAAATCTATATCCCAGCCATGATCGCAACGAAACCTATTATTTCTGATTACGGTAGTGTGAATGGCATCCCATTTGGGCATTTCTGGGTTGGCGGCTACTATTTCATTCAAAGTCTCGCGATTAGGGTGCCAAAACCGGTCCCTGCCCCAAGAATTAAAAGCCCCATGATCTCCAGATTCCAAGACAGTATTAAATACATCATTGTATTCAATTATATGTCCGCCCCAAGTGCCATCGCCAATATTGATTCCCGCTCTGGGAACGTCATATATACTATTGTGACTAACCGTAATATCCATGGCCATGGCAATCTGTACCCCGGCCGTTTGCTTTTCTACCCTTCCTATTCGATATATTAGATTGTTCTCCGCTATAGATTTGCTGGGGTATTTGTTTGATTTTGGCCCGGGAACGGTATCCATTTCCACCATAGGAACAAATTCATCGTACTGGAACGATGGTGATCTCACGGCTTCGGGACTACCTACAAAACTGATACCAGACGCCCCAATGTCATGTATATGGTTGTTGGAAATGGTCACGTCCCTGTTGAAGTTATTAACCAAAATAGCATTCCCCCCCAAATTGGTCAGTTCGCAATTTCCAATTTTCACGTTTTGTGTCCCTTCAAGAATAATGGCCGCCCCTCTATAAATGGTCCAATCGCTTCTCAACAATGGCTCATACTTTTCCATAAAAGTACGCTGGGCATGTTCAAACCTTATTCCGCTTATTTCTATATCCCTAACTGGATTCTCCTCAGAGCCCACTATTTCCAGCAAATGTTTTTGTTGGACCCCTTCTATCAAGACATTCCCAATGTCCGTTCCCTCGGTAGGCCAATAATATAATTTATGATCCCTATCCATGAACCATTCGCCGGGAGCATCCAATTCCTCGAATACATTTTCTACCATACGATACTTGGCGTGCATTTTTGAGGGACGATTATTCTGATTCCCTCCGGACAATATAAGGTCCCCATTTTCATCAATCCCTGTGGAAACATAGTGAAATCCGCCCCACTCCCCACTATGCATAGCATGGACTATAACCCCGATGTAATTGTCCCAGGTCTTTATCCTCTCTGGGGAAATAGCATCTTCGGCATGTCCTTGCCAATGCCCGCCATTCTCATCGTAATTGGGGTAACGCGCCAATATTTGCTTATGCCCGTTAACAAACAGCTGATCAAAATCATCCTCTTTCTGTAATTGTGCCACCCAAATATGGTCATTAAACTTTTCCCATTGAGGGTTGAGCAATTTGGACCCCTTAACCACAGACTTCCCAACGCCTTCCCCAATAATATTCAACGGGCCAATTTCTGGTGATATTCTAATGGGCGCGCTTATTCTATATTCCCCTTCCATTAGATGAAGGGTCAGGGTATTTTTGTTTCCCTCTTTGCGAAGTTGGTCCACAGCATTTATCCCTTCATTGATAGTGCCAAATACCAGCTCTCCATTTTTATAAATCTCCCTATTGGCAGTTATATAAATGTCAGAGACCGATGGTGAACAACCAATTAAGGATAGGGCAAATACAAAATAATATAAGGCCTTTTGTTTCATTATATTTTAGTAAGAAATCATATCCTAAATATTAATCCAATAAAAAATCCAATTCTGCAATAGCCGCAGTTCTGCCATTTCCTGCAATCACTTTCGTTTCAATGCCGATATATCTTGATTTAATTTTGGCCTTGAACATATGGGTTCTGGCAGTGGGATCGTTTATTAAGTTCCCAAACTGGAAGTCCTCCACATTTTCCCAAGCTTTTCCATCTTCGCTTATCCTAACAACACCCTTTTCTATCATCCCTTCTGAAGAGGAAGTTTGTGGGGTATAGGTAAATCCACTCATGTCATATACTTTTCCAAGGTCTATATTGATGTAGTGCGATCCAGATTTTTCAACCGAACTCCAGTAGGTTTCAGAATCGCCATCGAAAGCATTCAAGGCGGCATGTTCCCCTTTAACACTATCCACTCCTGCAGGTTTCCAATCCTTTTTTACCATTCCGAAAAGCTGTGAAGCAACACTACCCAATTGCCCATTGACCTCGGCTACTGCCTTCACCTCTCCCGACGGTATTTCAAAAGCTTCCTTATAAATTGTAGATTCGGCCGTGGGCTCCCCACCGTTGGTAGTATAACGAATTTTATAACCAGAATTGATGTTTCCCGCTATATCTTCCCCGTGTGGTTTCCATCCAAAAGTGTCCTTTTTGGGCGATATGGTTACCACTCCTTCCAAAGATCTTACAATACTGAGCTGGGGTGGCCTTGCCTTGTAATAATGGGCGGATACGCTCGCTATAGCAGGATAAAAGCGCGAATCCAAGATTCTAATTCGCAATTTTTGGGTAGTAACTTCCGGGAATCGCAATATGCGTTTATAACCAATATTGGTGGCTGTGGCAATTTCTTTCCAGGCATTGTCCACCCAAGCATCCAAGGCATGCTTTTCAACCCTTTCCCCATGGGAAGCTACAGCTTCCTGAATAACCAATCTGTTTATAGTGATTGGTGCATTGTTTTCAATTATGATCTCTTGAGGTCCTTTGCCCAACAATTCAAAACTGTTTAAGTTTTCATCCAAAATAGCTTTAGGTCCGTTGGCGCCGGACAACAAATTGACACTGTAGGTTTCATTGATCCGTTGGCCGACCTCTTCCAATACGGCAACATCCCTTGGAGAGAATTTCCCTTCCCTATTCGGGGGAATGTTCAGCAAAAAGGTAGAGTTACCACCCACCGATCTTTCATATATATCGAACACATCATCCGTACTTCGGACTTTCTGGTCCGTGTCATCCCTATAGAACCATCCTTCGCGGATAGAGGTATTGGTTTCCGCCTGTTGGTAATGTAGATATTTCCCCTTATAAAGATCTTCCCTACTTCCTAAGGATTCCTCTGTCAAATCTGCAAAACTGTTCATTTGATGGGGGTTTTCCAGATAGGGAATCACATTCCATTCCGTATCCCTGGTTTTACCAGATTCATTGCCGCACCAACGAATATCCTCTTTCCCAAAAATAACCGCCTTAGGGGCCAAGGCCCTTATCAATTCTTTCCATGCCAAATAGTTGTAGGTCTGGCCTCCTTTTCTTTTAGGGTGGGCACCATCAAACCAAACTTCATGGATGGGTCCGTACTCGGTAAGCAATTCAAAGAGCTGGTTTAAAAAATATTCATTATAGTCGTCCACTTTAAAGGTGAATGTAGTCTTGTTTTCAAATGGCCTACCTTCCACCTGTCTCGGAATGGTTCTATCCGTGTACTCGCTTAAATTTCCATATAGGCCATCCTTGCTTTCTATTTGGAACAGATCGGCCGGAGATAAATATACCCCCAGTTTAAGACCGTATTTTTTACAGGATTCGGACAATTCCTTGAGGACGTCCCCTTTGCCCTCCCTAAAGGGCGAAGACATTAGCCCGTGATCGGTATAGCGGCTTTGCCATAAAACAAAACCATCGTGGTGCTTGGCGGTAAAAATCACCATTTTCATCCCGGCAGCCTTCATAGCCTTACACCATTGGTCCGTATCCAAATTCCGTAAGTCGAATATTTTAGGATCTTCCTTTCCATTACCCCACTCCATACGGGTAAAGGTATTTGGGCCAAAATGGATGAAAGCGATAAACTCGTTTTGCAGAGCCTCATACTGATTGGCTGTAGGCACCACATGGGCCGCCTTGAGCAAAATGGAATCCTTACTGTCCGTATCTTTTACTTCAATGGTGTTGGACACCGGCATCACCAAGGCATTTGGCTCCGATTTCTGGGTACAAGCGGCCAAAAGAGATATTATGGCTAGGTATTGAACTATTTTATTCATTAAGAATTGATGTTTGAATATATTTCCGAATATTCCCGGAGCAGGTGTTACTGGTTTTATAAAATGGAACTAAAACATCCATTTGATATTTAGTTCCATTTTTAAATTGGTCCAAAAACAGGTTTTCAGAATAACCTATCCATTTAATTTTATATACCCTCCATCTATAGGAAAATCGGTTCCCGTTATAAAGGAAGCCTCGTCCGAGCAGAGATAAACTGCCAAGTTAGCCACCTCTTCAGGTTTGCCCATCCTTCCAATAGGTTGGGATTTGGATAATTTTTCAAACATTTCCGCTTCCTTACCTGGGTAGTTCTTCTTTATAAATCCGTCTACAAACGGCGTATGGATTCGTGCCGGAGAAATGCTATTACAGCGAATGCCCAGATCCAAATAATCCTTGGCCACGGAAAAGGTCATGGTTAGCACTGCTCCTTTGGACATGGAGTAAGCAAATCTATCCGAGATACCAACCGTGGAGGCAATGGAAGCCATATTTAAAATGACCCCTCCTTTCTCCTTCATCTTGGAGATAACGGCATGCATACAATTATAAACCCCTTTGATGTTTACATTATATATGCGATCCATATCCTCTACTGCGGTTCCCTCCAAATTTCCCACATGGGCTATCCCCGCATTGTTCACCAAAATATTAATATAACTCTGGGCGCCAATAGCGGATATAATTTCGGCTACCTGGGCATTATTGGAAACATCGCAAGCGTGAAACTTGGCCTTACCGCCCTTAGCTTCTATTTCCCCAACTACACGTTCTCCGTTTTCCACATTAAATTCCAGGATGTGCACATGCGCTCCCTGGCCGGCAAAGGCTTTGGATATAGCTTCACCAATACCACTGGCACCACCGGTAACAATGGCTGTTTTATTTTCTAGACTAAAAAGTGACATATTTTCTTAAGGTTATTTATCTCGGTTACTATTCTATTTTGTTCCCTATTGTTTGGCCTTTGCCCCATCCTTCCAAATTACACCTTCCGGAAAACTATAATCCTCCAAAGATTGTTCTTTCATAGTGATGCTATAGCCCGACATTGACGGGGGCATATAGGCCCCATTATTTATTACCACAGGGTCATAAAAATGTTCGTGCAAATGATCCACATATTCTATTATTCGGTTTTCCAAAGAACCGCTTATAGCAATATAATCTATCATGGACAGATGTTGCACATATTCGCAGAGTCCTACTCCCCCTGCATGGGGACAAACAGGAATATTGAACTTTGCCGCCATTAAAAGAATGGCCAAAATTTCATTTACCCCACCTACCCTGCAGCTATCTATCTGACAGATACCAATGGCATCGGCCTGCATTAATTGTTTAAATACAACCCTATTCTGACAGTGTTCCCCTGTTGCCACTTTTATAGGATAAACGGCTTTTGCTATTTTCGCATGGCCCAAAATATCGTCAGGACTAGTTGGCTCCTCGATCCACCATGGATCAAACTTTTTTAGCTCAGCCATATTGGCAATGGCCTCGTCCACATCCCATTTCTGGTTGGCGTCCATCATCAATTTTAGGTCGGTACCGATCTCTTCACGGATTATGGATGCGCGCCGCATATCATCCTTTAAATCTGATCCTACCTTTATTTTCATATGCTTAAATCCAGAAGCCTTTGCTTCCTTGCAAAGTCTCCTCATTTTGTCATCCGAATAACCAAGCCAACCGGCAGAGGTGGTATATGCAGGATATCCATCCTTTAAAAGTTTATCAATACGCTCCTGCTTGGAAGAAGCTTTGGCCTTCAAAAGTTCCAGAGCTTCTGCAGGTGTAATGGCGTCCGTAATGTAAGTAAAATCTATGCAGGAAACCAATTCCTCCGGTGTCATATCGGCCAGCAATTTCCACAATGGTTTCTTTTCTACCTTGGCATAAAGATCCCAAACGGCATTTACCACAGCACCCGTTGCCAAATGAATAACACCTTTTTCAGGACCCAGCCAACGCAATTGACTGTCCCCGGTGATCATCTTCCAAAACGCCCCCATATTTGCAGTAAAACTCTCCAAAGATTTTCCTTTTACCAAAGGCGCCAATGAATGGATGGCCGCAGCACACAATTCATTGCCCCTACCAATGGTAAAGGTTAATCCATGGCCCTCCAGTCCGTCTGGATGATCGGTCTTCAGTATTACATAAGCTGCGGAATAGTCCGGATCCGGATTCATGGCATCTGATCCGTCCAGTGATTTGCTGGTAGGAAATCGGACATCTTTAACCAGAACATCCGTTATAATAATTTTGCTGTTCATTATGTGAAATATTAATCAAGACAAAACTAATTCCAAACCACATCCATAGCAACCACAAGAAGTACCAATTTCAATACTTTTTTTGCCAACATTACTATTTTTGTCAATTTTGAGTATGAAGTTTAATATAATCGGAGGGAGACATCCCAGTTATGGACTTAAAATGTCGGTTAAAATTTGAAATATTGTTAAAGCCGGATTCATAGCACACCGGCGTAATGTTATTTTTGTTCTCTATCAATAATTTACAGGCATACCCAATTCGTATTTCATTTAAATAACGGGTAAACGTCTTTCTGTGGATACGTTTAAAAAACCTGCTAAAGGCAGAAGGGTTCATTTTGGCTATCTCTGCTACATCCTTGGACCCTATGGGCTGATTGAAATTTTTAAAGACAAACTCATAAATTTCATCCAAGCCTTTGTTATCCGTCTTGTTAAAGGAATTCAAAAATCCCGGGCTTGACAATAATTGATACTCCTCATGATTAGCCAATTTGTACAGTATTTCAATTAGCTTTATTGTCTTATCAAAAGGTTCGTGGTTTTGAAGTTTCTCAATTTTTTCAATAAGTTTAGAATCAATATTGGAAAATTTAATTCCTTGGCTAGCCCTTTTGATCAATTGCAGTATTGGTTTCATTTCTATGGCATTTAGAAAATCCAACCCTAAAAAATCTTCCTTAAAGTGTATGGCAATGGCCTCGGAAATCAGGCCCGAATCAGCCTCAAAGTAAATCTCGTCATTGAGCCACATATGGGGTAAATTTTTCCCTATCAAAACGAGGTCGCCTTGGGAGAATTTCTCAATTCCATCACCAATAAAACGGGTCCCTGTACTTTGTGCAATGTATACCAATTCCAATTCCGGGTGGTAATGCCAAATTTTTAAAAAATGGGAATACCTATTATGTGTAACTGTAAAGGAGCTGTTCTGTAAACTGGACCTATTAAGAAGGTGTAATTTCATAAAAAGATAAATAACAAAAGGCTTGATTGAGATTTTAAATATACATCTTTTTTTATACGGACAAAAAATTGGCAAAAAAAGTATTGCTAAATGTTGATTTTATAGTTGAAATGAAAGAAATTTCCACTTAATTTCGAACGTTACCCTTTAAGTACCATTTAAATCTTTATGGATTAGAACCCTAAAGTATTTTATTAGAGCCCAAATCCTTTAACTTTTTTCAAAATGGCAGGACAACCCTTAGACCAATTGATTGCTTCCTTGATAAAAGGTAACAGGACAGCATTTAAGACCATATTTGATCTGTATGAAAAACGGTTGTACCATTACATACATTCCATTACAAAGTCGGATTATGCCTCCGAGGAAATTCTACAAGAAGTATTTATTAAAATTTGGACAAAAAAGGAAACCATTGATGTAAGATATTCTTTTGATGCCTTTCTATTTACTATTGCTAAAAATTCGGCTTACAACTACTTAAGAAGTATTGCCTCCCAGGAATCCTTAAAAAAGGAATACTGGAAAAACATTAGCTCATTAAACGAAGAAACCGAAAATAGTATTCTCCTTGCCGAATATGAGGATTTGGTAAACGATATCCTAGAAAATATTCCCACTCAAAAACGCAGCATTTTCATTTTGTCCAAACAACAGGGAAAAAGCAATGAGGAAATAGCGGAACTTTTGGGAATTACGCAAAAAACAGTAAAAAACCATCTCTGGAAAACACTACAAATTATCAGGGCGGAATTAAAACCGTATCTGGCTGATACCATTTGTTTTTTTACAACAATCTTACTTATTACGTCTTAATTTATCTATTTCGTAAAAAAATGGTTCTTAATTTGGGACTTTTGCATTATTGAAGTGTATTACTTATATAGCCCATAATATTGCTATTAAAATAATGTAGATGCAGAACGAGAACAAAATGGACAAGCTCTTCCAGAAATTGGTAGACAATACCATTTCCGAAAAGGAATTGGATTGTTTAATGGAGCTTATTAATAGTTCCGATCCGGATGAAGTTAAGAATGGGCTTTTAGCCAGACATTGGAATAGTGCAAAAGAAGGTAATCTGCCCATTAGGAAAAGAATAAAAGGTGATTCCGAAGTTTTATTGCAGAATATTCTAAATAAAATAGAGGACATTGAAAAGAAAAAAAAAGTTAAGCCATTTTTTGCACACACGAATATTGGATTTTGGTCTGGTATGGCAGCGACATTCTTATTGCTTATGGGCATCTACTTTTATAACCAAAATTCTGTAGGCACAACTACAGTACCCATCCCGCCACTTATTATTGAAAACAACCCAAAGTCCAACTCAATTACTTTACAATTGGACAATGGTACGGTTGAAACCATTTCGGAGAACGGGGAACGGAAAATTACCAGTACCAACGGAAATTTAGTTGCTTCGCAGCAGGGGAACACTTTGCAATATACCGGAGCTGAAGCTCATGACAAACTGGTTTACAACACTCTTAATATACCGCATGGAAGACAATTCGATCTTGTTCTTTCCGACGGCACCAAAGTAAAATTGAATTCCGGAAGCTCCATTAAATATCCCGTGCGCTTCCTTAAAGGAGAGGATAGAAAAGTCTATTTAAAAGGAGAAGCATACTTTGACGTTACCACAGATGAGACCCGCCCTTTTATTGTAAATGCGGACGAAATGAACATTAGGGTATTGGGTACACAGTTCAACCTTTCCTACTATCCGGAAGATGAGGACATCAGCACCGTATTGGTAGAAGGGGCCGTAGTCCTTTACAAGGAAGGGGCAGACATAAATACAAACACTTCATCCCAGCTGGTTCCTGGGCAAAGGGCTGCATGGAATAAGACTAGTAATACCATGACCATTAACGAGGTGGATACCAACATTTATACCGCTTGGAAAGACGGGTATCTTTTATTCAAGGCCTCTCCCTTTTCCAACATTAAATCAAAACTGGAACGTCATTTCAACATTACCATAGAAGATAGAAGCGGTCGATTGAAAAATCAAATATACACGGCCACTTTTCGAAATGAGACCATTAAGGAAATCTTGGAAGCCTTCAAGGAAGACATTCCCTTTGAATTTATACAGGAAGGTTCAAAAATAACAATACTCGACTAATATTAACCTAAAGAAGATGCCAATGAAAATTAACTGAAAACATGAGCACTAAACGTATCACTTTTACAAAAAAACCGGAAAATGTTGGCGCATTCCCCGGCATAAGAAAGTGATATAAACAAACGAAATGTTTAATCACCAAACCTTTACAAAAGTATGAAAAAATTAAATTTAGTAGGGCCTTTCCGTTCGGATTGGCTTAGCAAACATCATTTAAAGATGAAACTAACGACCTTATTACTAATAGTTTCTCTCTTTAAAATTCAGGCCAACACATACGGACAGAGCACAAAAATCACATTAAACCTAAAAAACGTAAGCGTTCAACAGGTTTTTGAAGAAATAGAATCACTTTCAGATTTTAGGTTTCTGTACAACCATGAAAAGGTTAATTTAAAGAGAATTGTTTCCGTAAATGTAAAAAAGGAACCCATTTCAAATATTTTGGACAGGATTTTTAAAGCTACCGATATCTATTTCACTGTTAAGAATAAGCAGATTATCTTAAAAACGGGCAAGCTGGAAACAACCATTCCAGACGCAAATAATAGCATTGACCAAAATACCATAAGTGGGACCATTTCGGATACCGAAGGCACCCCCTTACCTGGAGCGAACATTGTGGAAAAAGGAACCACCAATGGGGTTACTGCCGATTTTGACGGTAATTTTACCCTTGATGTAGCCAATGAAAATGCTACACTGGTTATAAGCTATATTGGATTCGCTTCCAAGGAAGTAGCTCTTAACGGACAAACCACTATTGCCGTTAGTTTGGAAGAAAGTGCCGCAGGATTGGACGAAGTGGTATTGATCGGTTATGGTACGCAAAAGAAAAGTGACCTTACCGGTGCTGTAGGTTCTATTAAATCGGAAGAATTGGCAGAAAGACCGGCGGCTTCTTTAAACCAGGCCATGGCCGGAAAGGTAGCAGGAGTGAACATAACTTCCGGCTCTGGACGACCAGGGGGTAGAACCGTTGTACGAATCCGTGGTAATACCTCGGTAAGTATCGCCAATACACCACTCTATGTAATAGATGGTGTAATCCTGAATGCCGCCAGCTTACCCAATGGGAGTACCCCCATAGATTACCTGAACCCCAATGACATCCAATCCATCGAGGTATTAAAAGATGCTTCTGCCACAGCCATTTATGGTGCCAGAGGTGCCAATGGCGTAATTCTTGTATCCACAAAAAAAGGCACTACTTCTGGTGAAACACGTCTTAATTATGATGTGGATTTCAGCATAGGAACTTTACCTAAAAAACTTGATCTCTTAAATTCTGAAGAGTTTCTTCGCGTTGAGGAAATTGCTTATGCCAATGCTGAAAAATTTGATCCGGATGGATGGGCAGGTGGTAGATATACCGATCCTAGATTAAAAAGAACCGATCCTAGACTTTTTGACACCAATGGCAACCCACTTTACGACACCGATTGGCAAGATGAAGCTATTAGGGACGCTATTACCCAAAACCACCAACTTTCCTTTACCGGTGGTAACCAAAAATCCAATTTCGGATTGTTTATGGGCTTCAGGGATGAAGAGGGATTGATTGTAGAATCATGGTTGAAGCGCTATTCAGGTAGATTTACTTTGGATACCGAGGTTACCGACTGGCTAAAAGTTGGAGGTAGCCTGAGCTATAACGACCAAAACGAAAAGCAGGTAGACCAACTTGGGGGCGGTGGTATCACCACCATGCGCCAAGTATACGAAGCCTTGCCTATAATACCAGTACGTTATGAGGATGGCAGCTGGGGATCCAATATACATTATCCGGGTATGGAAGGTGGTGGCAGCCCTGTGGCGGTTGCACACGATCGCCGGTATTTCCTTAAAACCCAAACTGTTCTAGGTAATTTTTACGGCAATATCGAGTTTAATGAAAACCTTCAATTAAGGACTACCCTAGGTACCAATATCATTAACCAAAGGAACGATTATTACGGAGGTAAGGACTTAAGATATATAGCCATGCCCGATGGTGCTGCAAGTGTCACAAACGCACGGTACAATTCTTGGCAATTTGAAAATTACTTGACCTATAACAAGGATTTTGATAGCAATAATTCGCTAACGGCCATGGTAGGGCTTTCTTGGCAACATATAGACCAGTTTAGTGCAACAGCATCGACCAGAGGATTTGCCGATGACTTTTACGGCTTCAACAACCTGGGTGCAGGCTCCAACCCACAGACACCCACCTCGGAAAAAATCGCTTACGGACTCAACTCTTACTTTGGGCGTGTCAACTATAATTACATGAACAAATATTTGTTGACCCTTACGGGAAGAGCAGACGGATCCTCTAAATTTGGACCGGAAAATCAATTTGCCTTTTTCCCATCGGCAGCATTGGCATGGCGGGTTTCTGAAGAAGATTTCCTCAGAGAGAATGGAACCATTTCCAATCTAAAAATTAGAGCCAGTTACGGTGCAACAGGTAACTCTGAACTACCTGCCTACCGAGCATTGGCAGGCCTATCCAACGGCACTGTAATCTTTGATGATGCCCTTGCCTCTTACACTGTAGCGGGCCGTATGGCCAACCCCGATCTAAAATGGGAAAGAACGGAACAGGTAGATGCGGGTATTGAATTGGGCCTTTTAAACAACCGTATAGGCTTAGAGATCGATCTGTATAGAAAGTTGACCACGGATATGCTCCTCAATGCCCCTATTCCATCTTCCAGTGGTTTCAGCAATGTATTTAGAAACGTTGGTAGTTTGGAAAACAAGGGTGTTGAAATTAATTTGAACACGATAAATGTAGACAATGAAATTTTTGGCTGGAGCAGCAACTTCAATATTTCAATTAATAAAAATGAAGTAAAAGCACTATCGGGAGGTTCCGATATTTTCTTAGGGTCTACGTTGATCCGTGTTGGTGAACCTGTAGGTACTTTCTTCGGTTATATTGATGAAGGCACATGGAATACCGATGAGGCAGCCCAGGCCGCCATCTACGATAGATTACCTGGAGATATCAAATACCGCGACCTAAACAACGATGGCGCCATCAATAGCGATGACCGGGCCATCATAGGAAAAGGTATTGCCGACGGTTTCGGAACCTTTTCAAATACCTTCAGATATGGCAATTTTGAGCTACTGGTAGACTTACAGTTTCAATATGGCAACAGTATAATGTACCGTGACGAGCACTCGGCGGAAGACCGTCAGACAATTGCCAATAGCTTTAAGACCGTTCTTAATGCCTGGACTCCGGACAATCAAGATACCGACATTGCCCAGATTAGACCAATTGCTGCTGGTTATGATACCAATAACGATTCAGGAAAATTAAAGGATGCCTCATTTTTAAGAGGAAGAAATTTAATGTTATCCTACGTATTCAAACCAGAATTGGTAGAGCGCTTACACTTGAATCGTCTCAGGATATATACCTCGGTACAGAACTTTTTTGTATCCACCAAATATCCAGGGTATGACCCTGAAAGTTCAAATGGAAGTCAAGCTTTCGACCAAGGATTCTCCCTTTACGATTATCCGAGGCCCCGAACCTTTATGTTAGGATTAAATGTTGGACTATAACCATATAAAAGATAAAAAAATGAAAATCTATAGAAACTTTATAAGAGCTATAGCCGTCTTAACCACAATTTCGAGCATAACGGCATGTAGTAATTTTTTGGATGAAGAAGATGAATCCAACTTCACAACAGACACCTATTTTACCACGGCCGCACATGCCGAAAGTGCTGTTAATGGGATATATGAACCTTTGGTACCTATAACGAACAGTGGTTTTGGAGGCGGTACTTGGATGATGCTGGAATTCGCCACTGGTTTGGCCAACACTTCACTGGGGCAGGCCACCAATATTTATTTGGTAAAGGATTTAATTAACAATTCGGACAATGGATATGGAAACAGTTTCTGGACAGAATATTACACCGGTATCTCTAGGGCCAACTTGGCGATAGAAAAAATCCCTGAAATAAATATGGATGAGACCGATAGGCAAAATTACTTGGCCACTGCCAAATTCTTTAGGGCTTATTATTATTTTGGTTTGGTACGCATGTTCGGAAACATTCCTATCATCACCAATTCGGTAGATTTGGGGTCGGAACAATTATACCCTGAACAATCTTCCCCTGAAGCGGTATATGATTTAATTGTCAGTGATCTCACCGATGCAGAGAACTCCGACCTACCATGGAGGGATGGATCTGGAAGGGTATCAATGGGAGCTGTTAAAACCTTACTGGCAGATGTATATTTGACCATGGCAGGTTACCCTCTTCAAAAAACCGAAAATTATGCGCTTGCAGCCGCAAAGGCCAAACAGGTAATGGATTCGGACGAGTTTGCACTTTTTGACACCTATGACGAACTACATGACCCTGCCACCAAAAACACAGGGGAATATATCTTTATGACCCAATTTGCAGCGGGAATTCAATCCGGTAACTGGCAACCAGGAATTTTACCCTATAACTTAGGAATATCGGCCTATTCGGCCCAAACCGGTGGTATCTTTTCAACAAATGCTTTTGTGGACTCCTACGAGCTAGGTGATAAACGGGCAGAAGAAAAACAATTCTATTTTACCAGTTATTCGTTAGAGGCCGATCGCAACAGCAGTGTTAATCTAGGAGCACCCTATATCTTTAAACATTTTGATATTGAAGCGAACGAAGGGAGCGCCCAATCCGACTTGAATTGGTGTATCTATAGATATGCCGATGTATTGCTGATGTACGCGGAAGCCTTAAATGAAGCTGAAAGCGGACCTACTACAGAAGCATATAACGCTATAAACGAGATTAGGGATCGTGCAGAACTGGATGAATTGGAGGGCCTTTCACAAGACGCCTTTAGAGATGCGGTGAGAATAGAAAGAATTCACGAATTGAGTTTTGAAAACAAGACTTGGTTCGACATGGCTAGGTGGAGAAAGGCATATAACCCTGAAACCAATGCATTGGAAGATTTTGTGGGCCATAACTTTTCTTACTTGCCCAATAAATCGCTAACCGAAAGGGAACTTCTATTTCCTATACCAACCTCAGAAATGCAGAACAATCCAAATCTAGTACAAAATACAGGTTACTAATAAATACTGCCCCCAGAAAAGTGGAAATAGCTATTCCACAAGGGCAAAACAACATTTTAGTACTTAACATTCTCTTTTTGTAGCCTAAATAGGTTACAGAACATAGATGGCTAATCAAGACACGGGCAGGAAATTTCCACCCGTGTCTTTGTTTATTATGCTACGTACATCCGTAGTTGATCAAAACTTTGGATCAGTAATTAAATTTTACCCCTCCAAATACTATGACCAAAACCATACTTCTGGCAGGGAGCCAGCTCAAATCTCATTAAAGCTTACACCTTGTTTCTTCATATATTCATTAAAATTATATACCCCAAACTATCAAGCAAACATAAAAGTGCAAAAAAACTATCAGTGTTTGTCAGTAAATAGGTAGCCAAATAGACACTAACTGCTTATCTTGCATACGATTTAATAAGTGTAATTAAATTGTTGAAAAATTGAGTTTTAAAAATTACAAGTTCTTCTGAATGAACTTGATAAGAGTTTGAGTTGAGTTAGTTTTGAAAAATCCGGATACCTTTTAGGTTCCGGATTTTTTTTTGGTATGATAAAGCTTAAATCAATGATTCGTTATTCCCTGTGCTGTCTTCTATAGGATTTGGGCGTAACCCCAGTAAACTTCTTAAAGGTGGTGGCAAAATACTGGGAGGAACCAAAGCCTAGGCCAAATGCCACTTCCGTAATCGTTTTGGCGGTATGTAATTCCATTTTGGCCTGTTCCATCTTTAGTCGGTTCACATATTCCTTTGGGGGCATTCCTGTTTCTTTTTTAAACCAAGCCTTAAAGTAACCTGTGGACATTTCCACCAAACTGGCCATTTCATCCACATAAATAATCCTAAACAGATTTTTTCTGATAAATATTTCCAAGGTGTTTAACTTAATGGATGGTGGACTTTTTTGCTGCTTTTGGGATAGGACAACCGTATTCAATAAGAGTTGGGCAATTAATTGATCTATCATTATGTTGGAGAGCATGGTATCCCCTTTGCCCAATTGATCCAACAATTTCTCCAAAATAAATTTTAGTTGAAACGAACCCTTAAATATATATTTGGATTTATCCAGAAGTGCGGCCATCAAAAAGTCGGAATTTTTTTTGGGCATGTTACAAAGTTTCCCATATGAACTGTCTACAAGTACTTGTAGCCAAAACAATTCCCCTTTATCCTCGGGAAACTCACCGGTACTGTGCTCAGTATCCGGCGGTACCACAAAAATGTCATTTCCATTTAGTTCAAATAATTCCTCCCCTATCCTGTAATATTGTCGGCCCTTCATACAAAAACATATTTCCAAAGCCCCTGGGTGTTGATGTCCCACCAGACCAGGCTTCACCTCTTTGTACCGGTAATAACCAAAGGATAAGCCCCTTTTTATTCCCAAATCCTGAAGATTAAACACCTTTCTACCCTGAGTTGACATATCCACAAAATGTATAAAAAAGTAATATAGTATAAAATTGATAGATATTAATGTAATTTAACTACATCTTTGATCCACTTAAATTAGCAACATGGAAACAAAAAGAATAAAATTCATCAAGGATGGATTTATTAAAATAGACCAATTAATCACACCAGAGGAAGTGGACAGCCTTGGAATGATATACGATGAATTGTTACAGGACAAAGTTAAAACAGCCCACCTCAGAAGTGATCTTGCGGGCGCAGACAATAATGCCGACAAGAAGGTGGAGCGTATAACCCAAATTATGAGACCCAGCACCTTAATTCCTGAATTGCTGGAGAAAAGTTCCTATAAAAAGGCGGAACAATGGGCCAAAGATCTTTTAGGTGATGATATGGAACTGGATTTCGATATGATGATCAATAAAGCGCCTTACACCAATACCCCTACGCCATGGCATCAGGACGCTGCCTATTGGATAGCTATGCCAGATAAAAGATCGGCCAGTTGTTGGATTGCATTGGACGAGGTATATGAAAAAAATGGTTGTATGTGGTTTATTCCAAAAACAACCGGCATACCTATTCTTCCCCACAAAAACCTACCCAATGGGGGCGCCCTATATTGCGAAACCGACAGCTCACAGGCCTTAAGCATACCTTTAAATCCGGGCGGATGTACTTTTCATGATGGTTTTACGCTTCACTTTAGCCAAGGCAACACTACCGAAACCCAAAGAAGAGCATTAATTTTAAACTTTAGACCCAAAAAAATGATCGAATTTGAAAGGGAACAAGGGGTAGATCATACTGGGGAAAGAAAACAGAGAAATTAAAATAATACAATGCATGCAAATTAAATTTATATATCCACGTTGGGGAAGTTCGGATTTAAGGTGGTCCGTTTTTTTAAACAAGATAAA
>Ga0209344_10000841_pt1 | contig 46268 bp, 50 predicted proteins | sample Cruoilmetagenom6_FD_187293 | JGI IMG/M metagenome (GOLD analysis project Ga0209344, IMG submission 187293) | Oil polluted marine microbial communities from Coal Oil Point, Santa Barbara, California, USA - Santa Barbara Oil Seep Sample 6 (SPAdes)... | ecosystem: Environmental > Aquatic > Marine... | reverse complement strand
GGCCACCAAAACTTCGTGCACCGTGCCTGCACACTCGAGGCGGTACCGGGCCGGGCGATGCGGCCCCATCCGCCAGCCGCTCGGTTGCTGCCAGGGCGAGCCCGGCATCCACCGATCGGAATGGATGCTCAAGGCCGCCGCGGCGAGTACGGCAGGACTCGCCGCGGCGAACTCGATCTCGGTGAGCGCACGCTCGATGAGACCTGTGTCGAGCTCACCGGCGCGAACATCGTCGCGTGCCAGCAGCGCCCGCAAGAATTCGATGTTCGTTGTGACGCCGAGGATTACGGTGTCGGACAACGCGCGGTCGAGGGCCGTGAGGGCTTCCTCGCGGGTGGCCGCGTGAGAGATGACCTTGGCAAGCATCGGGTCGTAGTGATCAGAGACGGTGCCGCCCTCAATCAGCGAACTGTCGACACGCACCGTTTCGGCTTCGCGGAGAGCGATGATTCGCCCGGCTGACGGGAGGAACTCGTTGGCCGGATCTTCGGAGTAGATTCGTGCTTCAATCGCGTGACCGGAGAGCTGCGGCGTCTCCACCGTGAGCTTTTCCCCGGCCGCGATTCGCACTTGCCACTCCACCAGATCGATGCCCGTGACGAGTTCGGTGACCGGATGCTCCACTTGCAGTCGGGTGTTCATCTCCATGAAGAAGAACTCGTCGGGTGCATTGTCGGAGACGAGAAACTCGACGGTGCCCGCACCAACGTAGTTGACGCTGCGGGCAACCTCGCAGGCGGCCTCGCCAATCCGTTGGCGCGTGGCGTCGTCGAGCAGGGGCGACGGGGCTTCTTCGATGATCTTCTGGTGGCGACGCTGCAGTGAGCACTCGCGCTCCCCCAGATGGATGGTGGTGCCGTGGCTGTCGGCCAACACCTGCACCTCGATGTGGCGAGGCTTCTCCACCAGTCGTTCGAGAAAGAGGGTGTCGTCGCCGAACGCGGCACTGGCGACCCGTCGGGCAGACGCGAGAGAGTCGGCAACCGCGGCGGATTCGCGCACGATTGTCATGCCCTTACCGCCACCGCCAGCCGACGGTTTGATCAGCAGCGGGAACCCGACCTCATCGGCCGCGGCCGCCAGGTCCTCGTTGCTCATGTTCGGCTCAGCAGCGCCAGGGATCACCGGCACACCACGCTCGGTCACGTGCTTCTTCGAGGCAATCTTGTCGCCCATGACCTCGAGCGCCTTCACACCGGGGCCAATAAATGTGATCCCGGCGGCGTCACAGGCTTCGGCCAGCTGAGCGTTTTCCGAAAGGAAGCCGTAGCCCGGATGAATGGCCTCCGCCTGCATGCCCTCAACGGCATGAGCGGCGGCCACGATCGAATCGACGGACAGGTAACTGTCGATCAGCACCGCGGCATCCGCGACTCGCACGTGCTTCGCGTCACGATCGTGCTCGGTGTAGACCGCGATCGAGCGGATGCCCATCGCGTGCAGGGTGCGGGTGATGCGACAGGAAATTTCGCCACGATTGGCGACTAGAACGGCAGAGAACATGGCGATCACATCCGGAAGAGGCCGAAGGCCGGTTCGGGCAGCGGGGTCGCCGCGGCGATGTCCAGAGCCATGCCGAGCACGTTTCTGGTGTCTTTGGGGTCAATGATTCCGTCATCCCAGAGGCGGGCAGTCGAGTAGTAGGGGCTGCCTTGACGTTCGTACTGCTCGCGGATGGGCTTCTCGAATTCAGCCTTGTCTTCGTCGGTGAACTCGTCCTCGCCGAGCTGATCGCGGCGAACCGTGGAGAGCACGGCAGCGGCCTGCGGGCCGCCCATCACCGAGATGCGGGCGTTGGGCCACATCCATAAGAATCGGGGCGAATAGGAGCGACCACACATCGAGTAGTTGCCTGCCCCGAACGAGCCACCAATGACGACCGTGAACTTGGGAACCCGTGTTGTCGCGACCGCAGTCACCATCTTGGCGCCGTTCTTGGCGATACCGCCGGCCTCATATTCCTTGCCGACCATGAAGCCTGAAATGTTCTGCAGGAACAGCAGCGGGATGCCGCGCTGATCGCACAGTTCGATGAAGTGGGCGCCCTTGAGCGCCGATTCGCTGAACAGAACCCCGGCGTTGGCCACGATGCCGATCGGATGCCCGTGGAGCGTCGCGAACCCCGTGATCAGGGTGGTGCCGTATTCCTTCTTGAACTCGTGGAACTCGCTGCCGTCCACGAGTCGCGCAATCACCTCGCGCACCTCGTACGGGCTTTGCACGTCGGTGGGCACAACACCGTAGAGCTCGTCAGGGTTGACGGCGGGCGGGCGCGATTCGATCACATCCCACGCAGGAGCGGCAGGCTTCGGAATCGTTCGGATGATGTCCCGCACAATCTGCAGGGCGTGGCGGTCGTCGTCGGCCAGATGGTCGGTGACACCCGAGGTGCGGGCGTGCACGTCTCCCCCACCAAGTTCTTCGGCGGTCACGATCTCGCCGATGGCGGCCTTCACGAGCGGCGGGCCGCCCAAGAAGATCGTGCCCTGATTGCGCACAATGATCGTCTCGTCACTCATCGCCGGCACATAAGCGCCACCGGCCGTGCAGGATCCCATGACCGACGCGATTTGCGGGATGCCCGCCGCCGACAGTCGAGCCTGGTTGTAGAAGATGCGCCCGAAGTGGTCGCGGTCGGGAAAGACCTCGTCTTGCATCGGCAGGAACGCACCGCCTGAGTCGACGAGGTAGACGCACGGCAGCTTGTTTTCGAGGGCAATCTCTTGAGCCCGCAGGTGCTTCTTGACCGTCAACGGAAAGTAGGTGCCGCCCTTGACGGTCGCATCATTCGAGATGACGAGCACTGGGCGGGAATGGATGAGGCCGATTCCGGCGATAACCCCGGCTCCGGGAGCCTGGTCGTCATAGATGCCGTTGGCGGCGAGAGGGGCGATTTCGATGAAGGGGCTGCCCTCATCCAGCAGTTCATCGACGCGGTCGCGGGGCAGCAGCTTGCCGCGGGAGACGTGACGTTCGCGAGACTTTTCCGAACCACCAAGTGCCGTCGTCGCCAGTCGCTCGCGCAACTGCTCGACGAGAGCACTCATCGATTCTTCATTCGCCGCAAACGTCGGATCTGACGGTCTGGCGGCAGTGGAAATCTTCTCCATCGAACACCTTCGTTCTGCGCAGCTTGTGGCCACTTGGGTTAGTCACTACTAACTCAAATTAGGTTAGCGAGCATTAACCGAACTGTCTAGACTCTGAGCATGACCGAAACGCGTCAGAACACGACCGAAACGCGAACTGCGCGAAGCCAAGCCAAAGCAGACCGACGACAAGCCCTCCTCGACGCTGCCGCCAGCCTCTTCGCCGAGCGCGGCTTCACCAGGGTCTCCCTCGAAGATCTCGGGTCCGCAGCCGGAGTGAGCGGGCCCGCCGTCTACCGCCACTTCGACGGCAAACAAGACGTGCTCGCCGCGATCCTCATCGATGCCAGCACCAACCTGCACACCGGAGCGCAGACCGTGATCGAGCACGCTGCCACACCGCGAGCAGCGCTCGACAGCCTCGTTCAGTTTCATGTCGATTTCGCGCTCGGCAATGCTGACGTCATCCGAGTTCAAGATCGCGACCTCGACAGCCTCACCGCAAGCGACCAACACGACGTGCGTGCCCTGCAGCGCAGCTATGTCGAGTTGTGGGTTGGCGTGCTCGCCCAGGTGCATCCGGATGCCGCGACCCCCGAGCTGCGCACCCGTGCCCACGCCACCTTCGGGCTCATCAACTCCACTCCCCACAGCGGGCGCGCCGGGGCGACGCGCGCGGTTCTCGAGCGGATGGCGCTGGCCGCCCTCGACGCCTAGCCATTCCCTAGTTCGCGGTGCGGTGCGGTGCCCGTGAAATCGCACTCGCGCTCGCTCAGTAGCTAGACTGACCTACCTACTCGGGAGACCACGCATGAGCGAGAATTCGGGGCGAAGTCGACCCGCAGGAACACGACTGCGTGAGAGCGCATGAACCGTCAGCGTTTGCTGGCCTTCGCAGCAATCACTACTACCTCGGTTCTCTGGGGCACCACCGGCACCGCTGCGACTTTTGCCCCCGACGTCGGCCCCCTCGCGATCGGTGCCGCAGCGCTCGGACTTGGCGGGCTTCTCCAAGCGCTTATCGCCATCCCCGCGTTACGCCGAGCGCGCCCCCAACTGCGAGCCAATCGCCCCTCAATCCTCGTCGGCGCGATTGCCGTCGCGATCTATCCCCTCGCGTTTTATAGTTCGATGCACCTCGCCGGCGTCGCGCTCGGCTCTGTGGTCTCGTTGGCCTCGGCCCCGCTCGCATCCGGGCTCCTCGAGCGCATCATTCAGCGCACTCCACTGAGCAGGTGGTGGCTATTCGCCGCAGGTCTCGGGATCACCGGCAGCGTCGTGCTCTGTCTCGCCAAAATGAGCAACGAACCCAGCGAAACCGCGCAGACCGTGCTGGGCATCCTGTTGGGGCTCGTCGCCGGCTGCACCTACGCCACCTACTCGTGGTCGGCACAACGACTCATGAGCCGCGGCGTTAGCCGTGCCGCATCCATGGGCGCAATCTTCGGCGTAGGTGGAGCTCTGCTGATGCCCGTGCTCGCGGTCACCGGGGCGCCACTCCTCGCGAATGCGCAGAACTTCAGTGTCGCGGCCTATATGGTCATCGTTCCGATGTTCCTCGGCTACCTGCTCTTCGGCTACGGACTTGCGCGCGTGCCCGCCAGCACCGCAACCGCCATCACCTTGAGCGAACCGGCGGTCGCGGCGATTCTCGCGGTGCTAGTCGTTGGTGAGCGCTTGAGCAGCCTGGGCTGGATTGGCCTCAGCGTTATCGGGCTTTCGCTGGTCGTTCTCGCCTTCGCGCCGACAAACAAGCCCGTCGGCTCTTCGTCACCTTCGGGGCGCAACTTGCCCGCAACTTGCCCATGACTTGCGCAGGGCCACCGCGTGTGGCGTCCCACCACGTGTGGCGTCCCACCGCCGAGCCCGAGAAACTGTGGGCCACACGGGCTGACCAAGCAAAGGACCACACGCATAGGCGACACTACCTCCGCTACAGCCAGCGAAACGAGCATGCACACCGACGCCAACGACGCGGTCACTTCACGGGACGGCGTGACCACACCCGGCTCGGCGTAGCCGGATCGTCAGTCTTGCCAAACCTCGGCGATGGCAATGTCGCGGCCCAGAACATTGGATGCCGCACGATGACCGGAGAGCAGCGCCGCCGTAACCGTTGCCGGGTCATCCGCCCAGGTCGCTTCGCCTGCGATGTGAAGCACACCACCCACCGGTGTTGCGATAAGGTCATGCTCTTCCGTAGTCGAACCGAGCGTCATGTAGGCGTAGGAGCCGCGCGCAAACGGGTCGTCTTGCCACGCCGTGACGGTTACATCCGTCGGGGCTTCGACCCTGTCGCCAAACAATCGCCGCAGTTCTTCGAGCACCGATTCGGCAACCCGTTCATCGCTCCAGCCGCGGATCTCTCGGGCCGCATGGCCGGCGGCGAACGTCAGCAGGGTGGGCACCCCGTGAACCGCGGTCAGGTCGTACCACGAGTGCCACCAGCGACCAGTAGGTCCCTGCTGACGGATGGCGTAGACGTTGTCGTCCCAGAACTTGGTCGGGAACTGCAGAAAGACCTTCTCGAAAGCATTCATCGTGAGCCCACCAATGGCGCCCGCGACCGGTTCGGGTAGCGGCGGCTCGATGGTGAAGTCCGCTGATTCGAGCACCCCGATCGGCACCGTCAGCACTGCGCTATCGGCCGTCATGATGCCGTGGTCTGAGCTGATAGTGACGCCGTCGGGCGTCCAGTTCACGTGCGAAACGACATGTTCGAAACGCACGTCGAGTCCGTCAGCCAGACGCTTCGGCAGTTGGTCGTAGCCTTGCGGAAAAACGACCTCGTCACCGTCGGAGTTGTCATCATCGAGACCGTGGGCGGCAAGATTCTCAATCCAGGCGCCGTACTGCTCTTCCGTTCGATGCTCCAAAAACTCACGCACCCGTTGCACTCGCTCCGAATCCCACTGCTGGCGCGCGAGCGCTATCTCGGTCACGTCGCGATAGGAGGCACCAGCGCTGGAGTCGGCGACCGCGACGGTCAGATCGGCATCAACAGTGCGGATGTCGTCAGCGAACGCGCGTGCGTCATTCACCGAAAGCCGCTGACCGTCCGGACCGTAGTAGGCGATCGGTCGGGAGTCTGGTTGGTACCCGCCGACCGTGAACTCAATGGTTGGCATACCGAACGCGGTAACCGCTGCAGCGACGGGGCTGTCGTTGACGCCGTGAATCCAGGATGCCCCCAGATCGGTGACGCGGTCACCCGAGTTCTGCGACCAGACGCGACCGCCGACGCGATCTCGGGCTTCGAGCACCACCACCCGGTGACCCGCACGAGCAAGCAATCGTGCTGCGGCCAGACCCGACACTCCCGCGCCAACAATGATCGTCTCGAAGTGTTCTCCCATTGCCGACCTTTCTGAGCCGCACTCGCCACACTGGCGTCGTCTGACGCTATCCATCCGGCTCCTGCAACACAATGGCGGCGGCCATTGGTAATGCTGCGGCGGCAGCTACTCGGTGGGTGACTCCGCGGAATCCGCGTTCTTGGCAGGTTCGGTCGCGACGTTCTCAGGCTTCGCCGTGATCCCCATCAGCGAAATGATGATGATCATCGCAGCGCCACCGACGAGGGCAATATCGGCGATATTTCCGATGAAGAAGCCCGCATAGTTGATGAAGTCCACGACGTGGCCGCGAGCGAACCCAGGGTCACGGAATAGGCGGTCACCGAGGTGCGTGATCGCACCGCCGAGGAGCATTCCAAGCGCGACAGCCCACGCCCGCGACTGCACAGTCCACGCGTACCAGGTGATAGCGACCACGGCGAGCGCGGCAATGATCGTGAGCACCCAGGTGTATTCCTCGGCGAGAGAGAAAGCTGCGCCGGGGTTATAGACGAGCTGGAACGACAACAGATCACCGATGATGGGGATGTTCTTGCCATTGCCGAGGGTGCTTTCCGCCCACCATTTGCTCAGCTGGTCGGCCGCGATAACGAACACTGCCAACGCAAAGACTCCTCCAACTAAACGTCGCGAGGGGCGTGAGGGAGAGGTGGCCGCGGCAGGGTCGAGATTCTCGGTCATAAGACCATTCTTACCTGTCGCAGCCACCCCTCGAGTCACACCATGCTCAGAACCGTGCCGGGGTCGTTCAGAATCGTGCCGATATCGGTCAAGAACCGCGCCCCTTGTTCCCCATCCACCAGTCGATGATCGAATGACAGGCTGAGCGTCATCACCTCACGCAGCTTGACCTTGCCGCGGTGCTCCCACGGCATCTTCCGCACCGCTCCCACCGCGAGAATCGCTGCCTCGCCGGGGTTCAGGATGGGCGTACCGGCGTCAATACCGAACACGCCGACGTTGGTGATCGATATTGTTCCGCCGTTGAGCGAGGCCGGAGTTGCTTTGCTAGCGCGGGCATTCTCTGCCATCTCGGCGATCGCAGCAGTTAGTTCGGTGACACTCATCGCCTCGGCATCCTTGAGGTTGGGCACCATCAACCCGCGCGGGGTGGCGACGGCGATTCCTAGATTCACGTAGCCGAATTCCACGATCTCGTTCGCCTCGGCATCCCATTTCGAATTGAGCGACGGGTTGCGGGCTACCGCGAGGCAGAGGGCTTTCGCCACCACGGCGAGCACGGAGACGGCAGTGCCCTTCTCTTTCAACCGCGCAACAAGTTTGACCGTGCGGGTGACATCCACTGTCAGGAATTCGGTGACGTGCGGTGCCGTAAACGCGCTCGACACCATCGCGGCGGCGGTAGCTTTTCGCACCGACTTGATTGGCGTGCGCTGCTCGCGACTACCGACGTTCGAGCGGGTTGCCGCTGCAGCACTGCCCCCGCTCGAGCTCACGGTCGCACTGGCACCCGAATTTTCGCTCGCGCTTTCGACGGCTCGGGTCACGTCCTCGCGAGTAATCAGGCCGTTCTCCCCAGAACCGGTGATCTGGGTCAGATCGATACCGGCATCGTGCGCAAGCTTGCGCACCGGCGGGGTGGTCATGGTGCGGGCCCCGGAGGTTTCGCTGTGCGACGCGACCTCAGGCGAAGCCGGCTCCCCCGGTGCACTGGGCTGCGCTGCCCGCGGCTTGCGGGTCGGTCGAGTTCCACTTTCGACGGCGGGACCGTAACCGACGAGCACCGCGTTGCGTTCCGGAGCAGCCGGGGCGCTGGCCCCTTCCGCGTTCGCGTTCACGTTCACGTTCACGTTCTCGGGCTCACCCTCGGTCGAGGTTCCAGTCCCGCCCTCGGTCTCCGCCGCGACATCAAGGTCAAAAGTGACGATGCGCGTTCCGACGCTCACTGTCGCACCCGGTTCGGCGTGCAGAGCAGAGATTCTGCCGGCCACCGGCGACGGCAACGACACGATGGCTTTCGCCGTTTCGACCTCCGCTATGGGTTGATTGAGCGCCACAAGATCGCCAACCGCCACATGCCACTCAACAATCTCCGACTCGGTCAGCCCCTCACCCAGATCGGGGAGCGCGAACTCTTTCACGGTCATGATGCGCTCCAGCCGGTGAGTGAATTGACGCGGCCTAACGTGCGATCAACCCCATCAAGAATGCGGTCAAGGTCGGGCAGGAAGTGCTCCTCCAGCTTGGCTGGGGGGTACGGCACGTCAAAGCCAGTAATGCGTACCGGGGCGGCTTCCAAGTAGAAGAAGCAGCGGTCGGTGAGGGTTGCCGCGATCTCGGCACCCAGGCCACCTGATTGCTGTGCCTCGTGAGTGATCACGAGACGACCGGTCTTACGGACACTAGCGGAGACGGTGTCGAAGTCGACCGGAGCCAGCGAGCGCAAATCGATCACCTCAATCGACACTCCGTCATCGGCGGCGGCCGCAGCAGCATCAAGAGCCGTTCCAACTAGGGGCCCGTAGCTCACCAGCGTGACATCGCTCCCCTCGACCACTACGCGAGCCTTCCCCATTGGCAACGCGGTCGCGTCCTCGTCGACCTCGCCCTTCGTCCAGTAGCGTCGCTTCGGTTCGAAGAACAACACCGGGTCGTCGCAGGCGATCGCTTCACGCAGCATGCTGTGCGCATCCTGCGGCGTCGAACAGGTGACAACACGCAGCCCGGCGGTGTGGGCGAAATACGCTTCTGGCGACTCGGAGTGGTGCTCTACTGCACCAATTCCTCCGCCGTACGGCACACGAATCGTCAACGGCATCCGCACCTTTCCTGCCGTTCGGTAGTGCAGCTTCGCGACCTGAGCGACGATCTGATCGAAACCCGGATAAATGAAGCCGTCAAACTGAATTTCGCAGACGGGCCGGTAGCCACGAAAGGCCAATCCCACCGCCGTTCCGATGATTCCCGCCTCGGCAAGCGGGGTGTCGATGACCCGGTCCTTTCCAAAGTCAGCCTGCAAGCCATCGGTCACCCGAAACACTCCACCGAGTGCGCCAATGTCTTCACCAAGCAACACAACTTTGTCGTCATCACTGAGTGCGCGGCGCAGACCAGAACCGAGCGCCTTAGCCAGAGTCAGTTCAGTCATTATCAAACCCCTCCAGGTAGGCCGTGTATTGGCTTCTTTGACGAGAAAGCTCAGTGTGTTCGGTCGCATAGACGTTGTCGAAGACGCTCAACGGCTGCGGGTTCTCGAGCGCCAGACACCCGGCCCGAAAGTCCGCCGCCACCTGGTCTGCCCGCGACTGGATGGATGCCGCGAGTGCATCGGTCAACACCCCTTCAGCACGCAAATAGGCTTCCACTCGCGCAATCGGATCCCGCGCTTCCCACTCTTTGGCGACGACCGGATTGATGTATCGGCTCGGATCATCGGAGGTCGTGTGCGGTCCTCGACGATACGTGACAGCTTCGATGAAGGTCGGGCCGGCGCCATTTCGTGCACGGTCGAGAGCGCTGCGCGTCGCGGCCATCACCGCGAGCACGTCGTTGCCGTCAACACGGATGCTGGGGATCCCGAAGCCTGGGGCGCGATCAGCGATCGGCCGCTGGGCCTGCAATCCAACGGGCTCCGAGATTGCCCACTGGTTGTTCTGGCAGAAGAAGATGACGGGGGCAGCGAACGAGGCAGCAAAGACCATGGCTTCGTTGACATCACCCTCGCTGGTAGCACCGTCACCAAAGTAGGCAACGGCAACACTGTCGACACCGTCGTATTTGCAGCCGAGTGCATAGCCAGTGGCGTGAAGGGTTTGGGCGCCGATGATGATCGCCGGAGTCGCCATGCCGACCTCGAATGGGTTCCAGCCCGATGCCGCCGTGCCTCTCCAGACCCGCAGAAGGTCGGGAAGCTTCACCCCACGGCAATAAGCGACAGCATTTTCACGGTAACTGGAGAACACGAAATCGTCGGGGCGTAGCGTACGAGCGGATCCGACCTGGGCTGCTTCCTGACCAAACAGGGGCGGCCAGAGGCCGAGTTCACCCTGACGTTGCAGTGCTGTGGCTTCGGCATCAATGCGACGCACGATGATGAGGTCTTCGTAGAGGCTCGCGAGCTGATCACCGGTAACGTCTGACACCCACGGGTCATAGAGTTCGTCGCTCAGCCGGTGTCCGTCCGGGTCAAGAAGTTGAACAAACTCTGGGGTTTGCTTCTTTGCCACGGAATTCTTGGCTGTCACGGGCACGGTAGTACTCATCGTTCCTCCGATCTGCCATCACACCTGCTGGTAAGCCGTGCTCAAGCGATCCTCACAACCGTGGTTGGTAAACCACAGGTTGACCCGAGCCTCGTCGCTCGGAGTTAATCTGACCGTACCCACACACCGGGCGGTTCACAAGGTGCCGCACCAAAGTGGCTAACGTTTCAGCGGTTGCCGCGAAATACTGTCAGCAAGTTGGTGCTTAACGGGCGCGGATTCCTCCATCGCGAGGGTCGCTAGCTAGCGTGCGACGGACCAGCCGCGACGCTTCACGAGAACGTGGCCGCGCTTCGTCGTCAGCCGTGTCCAGACTCCCGACTCGTAGACGGACGCCATTTCATCGTCACCGAGGAAGCCGAGGCTAACCGCCGCGAAGCCAGCACCGGCCGGCAAGTATTCGGGCTCATCGAGCGGACGCCCCCACACCTCGGTGCGCACCTTGTGCACGATGGCTTCACCGGATCCAGCCGGAATTGCCTGAGCAACTTCGTCGATACCTTCACGCGCAGCTTCTTCGAACACTTTTGTGGGTACCGAGTCGATTGATACCCAGCCTCCCCGCGGTGGGGTGATTGCCGCCCACGTGACGGTGGTTACCCCCATCGGCAGGCTCACGGTAACGGGTTCGCCGTAGGAATCCGTGGACGATTCGACCGCACTTTCGACGCGCCCGAGAAGCGAGCGCACCGGCACAACAACGTCAAAGGTTTCTTTGGACGAGAGGGCGAACGTGCGCAACCCCAGCACGGTGGGGCTCTGGTCTAGGAGCCCGGCCGGGTGGAGCACGGAGACATAGACGGCGAGTACGCCAGCACCACCGATCAGTCGGACAGAGCCCTCATCAACCCGAGCTGCTCGGCCCAAGAACACTTGCAGATCGCCGAGTGCGAGCGAATCCACCAAAGTAAACGATCCAGTCATAGGCCTCTAAACTACAGGCATGAGCGACCCCATGTCTGGACTTCTGACTGCCCTCGACCTAACCGACACCGGCGCACGAACAAGCGAAGACATCTTTACTGGCCCAAGCCAGTGGATGCCCCAGGGGCGCGTCTTCGGAGGGCAGGTGCTGGCGCAGGCGCTAGTTGCCGCGCAACGCACAATTGCGCCGGAACGAAATGTGCACTCGATGCACGGATATTTCTTGCGTCCGGGCGACGTGAATCTGCCGATTACTTTCTCGGTTGACCGCATTCACGATGGTCGCTCATTCTCAACTCGGCGCACCCAGGCCTACCAGGATGGCGTTCCGATCCTGTCGGCAATCGCCTCTTTTCAGGATGACGATGAAGGTCTTGACCACCAGATCGACCTACCGTCCGACCTTCCGGACCCGGAATCGCTGCCCACGACGGCGGAGTCTCTGGCGAGCATCGATCATCCCGTCGCCCGGTATTGGGCGTCCGAGCGTCCCTTCGACATGCGCTACGTGACCTCACCCATCTACATTGCGGTGGATGGGGGGAACGTGCCTCATCAGGCGGTGTGGCTCAAGTCGATAGGGCCGATGCCCGACGACATCAATCTGCACCGCGCGGCTCTTGCCTATGCCAGCGACTACTCGATCTTGGAGTCAATCCTGCGCCGCCACGGACTCGCCTGGGCAACGCCCGGGATCAAGGTCGCGAGCCTCGACCACGCCATGTGGTGGCACCGCGATGCCAGAGTCGACGACTGGCTTCTCTATGTGCAGGAATCGCCGAACGCGATCGGCGGTCGCGGACTCGCTTTTGGTCGCATCTATGACCGCTCAGGCAGGCTCGTAGCGAGCGTCGCTCAAGAAGGTATGGTTCGTGCACCGCGGTAACATGACGGTGATTCGTCAAATTGGAGCGTTTTGCGCTTCCGTTGTGTAACAAACCAGTAACGAAGGTGACCCCGCTCGATCCCTACTGTGCTGCGGATCGAGCATCTACAGGCTCGCTCGATGTCCCCAATCCGGCCGACCTCAAGCTGCGCGTCGGCTGGAAAAACGTTACCGTTGAAGTCGGCTTTAGCCGTGCTGTGCCTTTTTGGGCCGCATGGATAAGGCGTGACGAATCAGGCCGCGCGCGCCACCCGGTACAACTGGGATGTCGTTCGTATGGTTGCGTCGCAGTGGAGTCACTCCCATAGTGATCTCCCCTGACGTTTCCCGCTGAATGACCCGCGGAAACGCCAGAGCGCTGCGCTCAACCCGGACCGTAACCGAGAGAAGCGAAGCCCTTCAGGTGCCGAGTAATCAGGAGAACGTGACCGAGAAATTTGCTGTCAGTGCCAAAAACATCTACAAGGTTTTTGGTCGCCGCCCCAACGAAGCAGTAGAGAGACTCCAGCACGGAGCCTCTCGTGATGAGATCACCGATCTGGGAACCGCAGCCGTTATCGACGCAAGCTTCGATGTTCGGCCGGGCGAGATCTTTGTCGTCATGGGCCTTTCCGGATCCGGAAAGTCCACCCTCATCCGCATGCTCAACGGTCTGTGGGACACCACCTCCGGAACCGTCACCGTCGGCGGGGACCGCATCACCGGGATCTCCGCACCCAAGCTGCGCGACGTTCGTCGTCGCCGAATCTCGATGGTGTTCCAGCACTTCGCACTGTTCCCGCACCGCAGCGTTCTCGAGAATGCTGCCTATGCCCTCGAAGTACAGGGTGTCCCCCGCGACGAGCGTCTCGCTCGCGCCCAGAAGGTCATTGACCTTGTCGGCCTCAAGGGCTGGGGCCACAAAATGCCATCCGAGCTTTCCGGTGGAATGCAGCAGCGTGTCGGTCTCGCCCGTGCCCTCGCCGCCGACACCGACGTTCTGCTCATGGACGAAGCCTTCAGCGCGCTCGACCCGCTGATTCGCCGCGAGATGCAAGAGCAACTGCTCGAGCTGCAGCACGAACTCGGCAAGACCATCATCTTCATCACCCACGACCTCAACGAGGCCATGTTCTTGGGCGACCGCATTGCCGTCATGCGCGATGGTCGCATCGTGCAGATCGGCACGCCAGAAGACATCCTCACGGATCCCGCGAACGACTATGTTGAACAGTTTGTTCAGGATGTTGACCGCGCTCGTGTGCTCACCGCATCCAGCGTCATGGAGAATGCGCGGGCGACCGTGCTCGCCGGAGCTGGCCCCCGCGCCGCACTCAAGATCATGCGTGACCTGCAGACCTCGACCGCGTTTGTCCTCGGACGCGACCGCAAGCTGCAGGGCATCGTCCGCGACGCCGACGCCATGAAGCTAGTCCGCAAGGGCGTCTCCGACCTTTCCTCGATCCTGAGCGACGACTACAACGCCGTGCAGGAAGACACTGCACTGGCCGAGCTCTTCGTGCCTTCGGTCGAGAGCCCACTTCCGTTGGCTGTAGTGGATGATCGTGGCCGTCTCATGGGCGTCGTTCCGCGCGTCACCCTGCTGGCCGCTCTCGGCAACATCACTACGGATACTGGCGAACTGCCCGTGTTGGAGCCGCCGCTGACAGTACCCAGCGCGGTCATCACTGATGCACTTGCTACCCCCGATACGAGCTCCGATGTGAAGGAGGACGCACGATGAACGACTTCCTTAGGATTCCCCTCGGCCAGTGGGTCGAAGACGGCATCGATTTCATCACCGACACGTTCGGTTTTGTTTTCGACTTCATCAAGCTGCTTATCGCCTCGGTCTCCGACGGTATGAACTTCGTGTTCACCTCACCGCCGTTCTGGATCATGCTCGTCATTTTCGCCGCGCTCGCCTTCGTGGCTCGCGGATGGTTGTTCTCGGTAGGAACGACTCTCGGATTCCTTTTGATTCTCAGCCTGGATCAGTGGGACAACGCGATGGACACCCTCGCGCTCGTTCTGGTTGCGGCAGCTATCGCCGTACTCATTAGCGTTCCGCTAGGAGTCCTCGCCGCGAAGTACCGCACGGTCTCCACGATTGTGAAGCCGATTCTCGACTTCCTCCAGACGATGCCTGCCTTCGTTTACCTCATCCCCGCCCTCATCCTGTTCCGCATCGGTGATGTACCCGGAATCGTCGCAACCGTACTGTTCGCGCTCGCTCCCGGTGTTCGCCTCACAGAACTCGGTATCCGCGGAGTCGACAAAGAGGTTGTCGAGGCCGGACAGGCCTTCGGTTCCTCGCCTGGCCGTATCCTGCGTCAAATCCAGCTTCCCCTGGCGCTGCCGTCCATCATGGCCGGCATCAACCAGGTGATCATGCTGTCGCTCTCCATGGTCGTTATTGCGTCCATGGTTGGCGCTGGCGGCCTCGGTCAGCCCGTTATTCAGAGCCTGAGCCGTGCGGATGTCGCACTCGGCTTCGAAGCTGGACTCTCGGTAGTGATCTTGGCCATCTTCCTTGACCGCCTCACCGCATCCTTCGGTTCGGGCAAGGGTTACTTCCGATTCATCATTGAATCATTCAACGTTCGTGGTCGTCGCGCAGAATCTGCCGCAGTGGATGCTGCCGCAAACAGTGACGCCACAACAACCGAACCCTCGGAACTCACTCCTCCGGTTCGCTAATTTTCGGGCGCCCACCCGCGCTCGTTTTCCTGCATGCAGAAAACCCTGTGTGCATCGACGTCAACATCGTCGACGCTTTGGCGTTGGCAGAAAAGGACGACACAATGAAGAAGCAGACACGTGCTGCAATTGCAATCGGAGCGGCAACGCTCCTCGGTCTCTCGGCTTGCGCCGCAGGCGGAGACGACACCACAGGCGGCGAGGCGGCAGAGAACAAGGATCTCACCATCGCCGTATTCAACGGATGGCCCGAGGGCGAAGCTGTTTCGTACCTCTGGAAGGCAATCCTTGAAGACGAGGGCTACAACGTAGAACTCGAATACGCTGACGTCACCCCGATCTTCTCGGGTCTCAGCACCGGCGACTACGACATCGCGCTTGACGGATGGCTCCCCATCACTCACGCAAGCCTGATGGAAGAGTACGGCGAGACCATCGACGACCTCGGCGCTTGGAACACCGAAGCCGGACTCACCGTCGCGGTTAACGCTGACGCACCGATCGACTCGCTCGAAGAGCTCGCTGCAAACGCTGACGCATTCGACAACCGCATCGTCGGTATCGAGCCTGGCGCTGGCCTCACCGAAGCAGTTCTCACCAGCACGATGCCGACCTACGGTCTCGACGACATGGAACTGTTGACCTCGTCGACCCCCGCCATGCTCGCCGAACTGCAGGCAGCACTCGACAACGGTGAGAACATTGCCGTTACGCTCTGGCGTCCGCACTGGGCCTACGATGCATTCGACATCAAGGACCTCGCTGACCCTGAGGGAACCCTCGGAGACATCGAAGAAATTCACTCCTTCGCACGCGACGGTCTGAGCGACGACATGCCCCAGATCACCGAGTGGATCTCGAACTTCAAGATGGACTCCGAGCTGCTTTACTCGCTCGAGAACGTCATGTACAACGAGTACGACGGAACCGACTTCGAGCCCATCGTTGCCGACTGGATCGCAGCGAACCAGGACTACGTTGACAGCCTCACCAGCTAATACTGTGTGATGCGTTCAGCACTTCGGTGCTGAAACTCACGAAAAGGGGTCGCCTTCGGGCGGCCCCTTTTTGCATGCGCAGCGCGCGGATGCCTCATGGCGCTAGGGTCGAAGGGTGCCACATTTGGAGAACCCCGTTGTTGTTATCGCCCCAGATTCCTTCAAGGGAAGTCTCAGCGCTGCGGATGCCGCAGCCGCTCTCGAGCGCGGCGCCAGACAGATGCTGCCGGCGACCGCCACGGTGCTCACCTTCCCCATGGCCGATGGTGGAGAGGGCTCCCTTGAAACGGTTCTCGCGGCTTGGCTTCAACCCACCCTCACGATGACCACCGTTGATGCCCTCGGGCGGGAACGTGAAGCAGAGTACGGTTTCGACCTCGATGGCAAGAGAGCTGTCATCGAGGCAGCGCAAGCCAACGGTCTGCCCCACATAATCGATGTCGGGGCCGAACCGCTTCGTGCCGATAGCTACGGTGTCGGAACGATCGCCGCCAACCTCATCGCTCAGGGAGCCCGCGACATTACCCTGTTTCTGGGCGGCTCCGCCAGCACCGACGGGGGCAGCGGCCTGCTGCGCGCTCTCGGTGCGCGACTGCTCGACGCCGACGGCAACGAGTTGGCGCCGGGAGGCGGCCCGCTGACATCCCTCAGCACGATCGACCTCAGCGGGCTCATCAGCGGCGCTCGTCAAACACGATGGCGCATCGCCGTCGACGTCACCAACCCACTGACCGGCGAAGACGGTGCTGCGGCCGTGTTTGGGCCCCAGAAGGGCGCAACGGCCTCCGATATAGCCGTCCTAGACGCTGGGCTCGCGCAACTAGCAGAAGTCCTCGCAACCACGCCAGAGGCCACCGGACGCGGCTTTACCGCTGCTGGCATCGCTGCGCTACCCGGCATGGGTGCTGCAGGCGGCATTGCGGCCCCGCTCGTCACCCTGTTCGGAGCGGAGCTCGTTCCCGGTGCGCAGCTAGTCGCGGACGCGATCGGCTTGAGCGAGGTCATTGCCAGTGCTGACGTGGTTCTTACCGGTGAGGGTCGCCTCGACCACCAGTCTCTCGACGGTAAAGTCGTTGACTACCTCCGGAGCACGAAACGTTCAGACACTTGGTTGGCAGTTGTTGCGGGAAGCATCGGGTTGAGTCCACACGAAGCGAAAGCAGAAGGAATCGACGTTGCACTTCCGTTGGGATCAGGGATCGAGAGCCGCAAAGAGCTCTTTCAGCTTGCAGCTCCACTGTTGGAAGCTCGAGGAGCACATGCGATCGCCGAATGGTGTGAACCCACCGACCTCGATGCCGAATTTCGTGACGACGAGAATGACGGAATCGCTAGCGGCAGCGAATAGCCGTTAGCGGCGGTTCGCGAACCGCACCGGTTCTTCTGCATAGCGACCGAACACTTCGCGTTCTTCTGCGCTGATGCGTTGGGGTCGTTGGGTAGCGGCGTCGACAAGCACGAGAGTAGTTGACGCGCGAACATAGAGTTGGCGCGGTTCCACTCCGACCGGGGTATGGATTTCGTAACACACCTCGAGACTCGCTCCCCCGACCCGGCCAATCCACAACTCGATGTCAATCGGTTCGCGCAGGTACGGGATCGGTAGCAGGTATTCGATTTCTTGGCGTGCAATCAGCGTCATGGTAGGCCCGCCGGGGCGACCATCGAGTACTGCGGTGAGGGGCGCGTCCGCCCCCGCTGCTGGCCAGAACGCGTGGATCCGCGCCTCCTCGAGGAGGCGGAACACTTCGGCGTTGTTGACGTGTTGGTACGCGTCAACGTCTGACCAGCGCAGCGGGAGTGGAACGTGGAGCCTCATGCTTAGTCGCGGGTCAGCTTGCGGTAAGCGCTGCGGTGGGGTTTAGCCGCGTCCGGGCCCAGGCGTTCGATCTTGTTCTGCTCGTAGGCTTCGAAGTTACCTTCAAACCAGTGCCAGTACGACGGGTTCTCCTCGGTGCCTTCGTAGGCGAGGATGTGCGTCGCGATGCGGTCGAGGAACCACCTGTCGTGAGTGATCACCACGGCGCAGCCGGGGTACTCAAGGAGGGCGTTCTCGAGGCTTCCGAGGGTTTCGACATCGAGGTCGTTTGTTGGTTCGTCAAGCAGCAGAAGGTTTCCGCCCTGCTTCAGCGTGAGGGCAAGGTTGAGGCGGTTACGCTCACCACCGGAGAGCACCCCGGCCTTCTTCTGCTGATCTGGTCCCTTGAACCCGAACTGCGAAACGTAACCGCGCGACGGGATTTCCGTCTTGCCGACCTGAATGAAGTCTTGGCCGTCCGACACAACCTCCCACAGGGTCTTGTTCGGGTCGATACCGCCACGAGTCTGGTCAACGTAGGAGATGTCGACGGTGTCGCCAACCTTCAGCGTTCCACTGTCCAGCGGTTCGAGACCGACAATGGTCTTGAACAGCGTGGTTTTTCCGACACCGTTGGGGCCGATAACTCCAACGATTCCGTTGCGGGGAAGCGTGAAGCTGAGACCGTCGATGAGTACGCGGTCGCCGAAACTCTTTTTGAGGTTTTTGGCCTCAATAACCTGAGCACCGAGTCGCGGACCGATGGGGATCACGATCTCTTCGAAGTCCAGCTTCCTAGTCTTCTCCGCCTCGTTCGCCATCTCCTCGTAGCGGGCAAGTCGAGCCTTCGACTTCGCCTGACGGCCCTTGGTGTTTGAGCGCACCCACTCGAGTTCGCTGGAGAGACGCTTAGCAAGCTTCGCGTCCTTCTTGCCCTGAACTTGGAGACGTTCCTGCTTCTTCTCGAGATAGGTCGAGTAGTTTCCCTCGTAGGGGTAGAGGTGACCGCGGTCTACTTCGGCGATCCATTCGGCGACGTGATCGAGGAAGTACCTATCGTGAGTGACCGCCAGTACAGCACCGGGGTACTTGGAGAGGTGCTGCTCGAGCCAGAGAACGCTCTCGGCATCAAGGTGGTTAGTTGGTTCGTCAAGAAGAAGAAGGTCGGGCTTCTGGAGAAGCAATTTGGTCAGCGCGACCCGGCGCTTCTCTCCACCGGAGAGCTTGTTGACGGGCCAATCTCCTGGCGGTGTGCGCAGCGCGTCCATGGCCTGCTCCAGCTGGGAGTCGAGGTCCCACGCGTCTGCGGCGTCGATGTCCTCTTGCAGAGAGCCCATCTCGGCCATGAGCGCATCAAAGTCGGCATCCGGTTCGGCCATCTCGAGACCGATGGCGGCGTGGCGGTCGACCTTCGCCTTGATCTCGCCGACACCTTCTTGCACGTTCTCAAGAACGGTCTTCGATTCGTCTAGTTCAGGCTCCTGCATGAGGATACCGACGGTGTAGCCGGGACTAAGCCGCGCTTCACCGTTACTGGGGGTGTCGAGGCCCGCCATAATCTTGAGGATCGTGGACTTACCGGCACCATTGGGGCCGACAACTCCGATCTTTGCTCCGGGGTAGAACGACATCGTGACGTCGTCGAGAATGAGTTTGTCACCGACCGCTTTTCGCGCGCGCACCATGGAATAAATAAATTCGGCCATGCGACCATTCTACGGAGCGTTCGGGCTCAGTCGAACCCGATCGGGCTGTTACCAGTCGATCGCGCGAGTCTTCCCGACTAGGCAGCCACCGGTGCCCAATAACGGTTCGATTGACGACACGTAATTGTCGTCGAAGAACTGACCCATCAAACATTCACCCTTGATACGTACCGAAACCACGATGGAGTCAGCGTCAAGCCCCAGAGCGGTACTGTCGGGCGTGACTTCCATGTCTTGCTTGCTGAAACCACCGGCGACGAGGTTGTCGACGATGCTGCGGCCATCACCGCGACCGTTCTCGTCAAAGTATTCGGTGTTGAGCATGTCAAAGAATTGACGGTTCGCCGCAGCGGATTCGCCCGGGCGCAAGATGGGGCCGGTGGGGGTCGCTGCGGGCGTCGGAGTGCTGGAGGCTTCTGTCGTCGGTGTCGGGGCGGGTTCTGGCGTTTCCGCGACACATCCGCTGAGTGCGACCGCCGCCGCAATGGTGAGTGCGAGAACTGCACCAGATCGGCGAGTGAATCGTACGCGCATTGCATCCCCTTCATCGGCCACCGTGCTTCAGGGCCGAATCAAGTCTAGATTGCTCGCGCGTATTTCCGGTTCAGAACGGGGTGGACGATAGTTCGCCCACGCTCTCATCGCCGTCCGCGCCATTGTCAGCCTCAACTGGGTGGGGAGCGTTTTCGCGAGAGACTGGGTTGCTTGAAGAAAGGCTGCGCGTGAATTGCGCGGTGCCCCACGTCAGGTCATGGCCAAGCGAATCCGCCTCAATTTCGATATTGGTGCCGCTGCGATCAGAGCTCTCCCACTCACGAATGCGCAGTCGACCGGAAAGGATTACTCGATCGCCTTTGCCAACGGATGTCGCACTGTTGACAGCCAGCTGCCGAAACGCGCTGATCGTGTACCAGTTGGTTTCGCCGTCGATCCAACGTTGACTGCCGCGATCGAATCGTCGTTGAGTCGAGGCAAGGCGGAAGGAGGTAATGGGCAGACCTTCAGCAGTAACGATGTGGCGCGGGGCCGTGGCGACAAGCCCGGAAATGGTGATGTTGTCGGACATCTGTGCTCCTTGATCGGGGCCTCGAAGCGTACTTGGAGACCGTTCTGGCGACAGATACCGGTCGACGCTCGTGCCGGGAAGCCGACCAGGCATCCGTCTGACACCAGTGTTTCCGAGAGCACGGCGATACGCGGTGCCAGCAGCGATCTGGGGATCGCGCCGCCACCGCGCTCGCTGTGAGGAGTGGCTGTGAGCCTAGTGCTCGTGGAACTCCGGCCACGCCGTGCCAGGCAGCAGGTTGGCATGCAGAGCTGCTTTGGCGGCATCCAGCGTCGGATACACCCCTCGATAGTCTTCGTCTTTCAATAATTTGAAGGTGAACCCGTCGGTTACCCGGTGAACCGAGCCAACTGCTCCTGCCTGGGTGAATGCCACCCAAGTTTGTCCGGTCAGAGTGTGATCAGTCATTTCCGAACCTCCTTCGAATTAGTGTCACGACACCGTTGTCGCGCATTAACGACCGTACGCCGCCTCGCCGCGAAGATAAAGACCTTCATGGCGTGACGGCGCACCGACCACGTCGCGAAAAACTACGCGATGTAGCGTGAAAATGACGCTCGAATCTTGTTGACCTTGGGCAGCGCCACGGCCATGCAGTAGCCCTGGCCCGGGTTCTTCGCGAAGAAGTCCTGATGGTATTCCTCGGCCCGGTAGTAAGTGTCGAGCGGCTCGATGGTCGTCACGACTCCACCATCCCAGTATTCGGATGCGCGGTCCCGTGCGGCCTCGAACAAAGCCTTCTGCTCATCACCGACAAAGAACATTGCCGAACGGTACGACGTGCCGACGTCGTTGCCTTGGCGGTTCAGCTGTCGGGGGTCATGCAACGTGAAGTAAACATCGAGAATGACTTCGTCGGGGATCACTTCAGGGTCAAAGGTGACCGCCACCGCTTCCGCGTGGCCCGTAGTCTCCGTGCACACCAGCTCATAGCTGGGATCAGCAACATGACCACCGGTGTAACCAGAAACGACATCGGTGACACCGTTGAGGGTGCGGTAGACCGCATCGAGGCACCAAAAACAGCCGCCTGCGAGATGAAAAGTGTGCATAAGTTGAGCCTACTTTCTTGAGCCAGGTGTCTCGTACAACGTCTATGAGGCGTGCCATGTTCCCTCAGCGGCTGAGCATGTGCTGAGCGGGAGACGGAATCGCTGCGAATGCGGAGGCTCACACGTCAATGTCAGTGTTCGAACATATATTCGAATCATTGAGATTCACGTTCGACCCTAACGTCAGGAGCCCCCATGACTACTCTCGATTTCGCTGGCACGGCCCACTCGATTCGTTCGGGCGTGGTGAGCGTCCAGCTCAATGACGACCTTTGGCGGATTACCCGCCCCGACGGCGAGGTGTTGGGCTACGTTCATCGTTGGCAGTCCACTTCAGGAGCCCGCTATCAGGCCAAACGGATGCTGCAACGCCAACGTCGTTTCTTGCCGATGGGTGACTTCTGGACAATCGACGATGCCTTGGATATCTTCCGGTTTTGATGTGTCTGGCCTGTCGCTATCGGTTGGCACACTTTGACGGGGTTACAGTGCCAGCATGATGCTTCAGTGGTGGAATGATCTTGTTAGCTGGTTCAACTCCGATGAAGGATGGACCATCGTCACCGGCGCTCTCGTGCCTTTTCTGGCAATCATTGCCGGCGGATTCATCGTGGGAATGATCGCCCGCTCGTCGTTGCGTCGTCTCATCAGCCAGCAAGACCGCCAGTTGAAGGCTGCGGCCGTCGCAGCACTCATCTCTTCGGGTCGCCGAGCCGCGGTGTGGAGCACACTGTCGGCCAGCGAAAAGGAACACGTCGACCACCAATCCAGCGAGGCCGAAATACGGGTTCGGCTGCTTCCCCTGAAGGGAGCGAGCATCGCTGCAGACTGGGCCGCGCACAAACTGGCAACCATGAAGAAGAACTCCGTCAACTACAGCTTCCAGGCCGAGCAAGACCTCAGCGACCTGCAATCTGGACTCATCGATTGGCAAGCTCGTCCCGGCCGGGCAAAGAAGCTTTTCGCTCAGGATCTCGCGAGCTGGAAGTACGAAACGGGCGAAGCCGAAGACGAATTGGTCGTCAAACAGCAGGAGTGGGCCTCACGTCAGGCTACGGAGCATGCGACCACGACGGCATCTGGGTCAAGTACCGCTTCTGGCTCAGACACCGCACCAACAGTCGTGGTGACGCCGGATCGCGGATAGTGCGCTACGCCCCCGGCCCATCGACCGCAACGACTCGTGCCGACCACGGGCAGAATCGGTCAGAGGTCACTATTTCATCTTCGACGTACTGAGGGATGCCGTCACAGACCTCGATGGTGATGTTCGCGAACTCGAGGGTTGCGGGGTCTATGTGCCACGACCAGGGCTCGTTTACTGACGATTCACCGCGAACCACCACCCCGTTCGGAATCGCGGCAAGGTTCTCCCCCTCCAGCAAACCCTTGGCGTGTTCGATGAGTTCTGGGGTGGCCAACTCGATCTTGTACTGCTCTCCCCCGGCCACCTCGAAAGTTGCTACGGTCGGCTGCGGCCCCGCCACGCATCCGGAAAGCACCACGACGGATATGACTCCAAACGCTGTCCCGGAGACGGCTGCACTGATTCGCATCGCGGAATCAGTCTTTTTCGGCGAGCGCGTCGTAGTCGATTTGACCGACTTCGTAAGCGCGGACAACGAGCTCTTCGAGAACGGTCAAGTCGATGTCCGCAAGCTTGTTGACGTAGAGACAACCCACTGCGAGATCATGTTTCCCTAAACGCTCAATCAAGTCGGGAAATTCAGGAAAGTTGCGAGCAAGGTAGAGCGAAAGCTTCGCCTTCCGGGGCGAAAAACCGACTGTCGCGGTGTCGCCTTCGCGCCCAGTCGCATAGCGATAGTGCACCGAGCCAAAACCGATGATTGACGGACCCCACATTACGGCGGGCTGACCGGAGGCACGCTCAAAGATGTCAAGGAGAATCTGAGCCTCAGCCTGACGCTTCTGACTCGGAACGGTGGCAATGAACTCCTGAACGCTCACCGTTGTCGGAGCTGTCTTGTTTGGTTTGTCCATTCTTCGACCGTCCCCTTCATTGCGGGTGCCCTCGGCAGGATTCGAACCTGCGACCAAGAGATTAGAAGGCTCCTGCTCTATCCCCTGAGCTACGAGGGCGGGGTGTACGCCTTAAACGATAGCGCGTGCGGAGCTATACGGCTTTCGCGAGGGCGACGAGCATCTGATTGATAGTCGGTGCTCCTTGTGCGCGAAAGACTTCCTCCCCCGCGGGAGAAACAATCACAATCGTCGGGGTTGAAACGATTCCGGCCTGCTCAGCCCGGTCAGCCTCACGCGCGACATCGAGTTCCGCATAGGTGACCGCGGGCACGAGACGCGCAACCTCATCAAGGGTGCGGCGTGCCGCGGCGCACGGGTCACAAAACGCTGACGAGAAGAACAGGACGGTTGGCTGTCCAGTGGTGGTGCTGTTAGAGGTCGTTTCGTTCGTCAAGGTCTTCCAGTGGTTCGCTATCGGCCCGGTCCCATGTGTACGTCACATGGACTTTGTCGCCGACCTGCTTCGCTACCGGGTTGTCGTAACGCAACTGCGTCTCCGAACCTTCAGTATCTGCCGCGATCAGGGTCACATAATCATCCCATTCTTCCTCGGTCGCGATACGCCGGTCGTTTTGGCCGTCGTATGGGCCGCCGACATAGAACACGATGTACTCGTCGCCGTGCGCGAGCTTGGGGGTTGATTCGCTCATGACCAAGTCTTAGCAGATTTCGGTGGGGAAACGCTGGTGATAGTGAGTGGGCGATAGAATCGCCTCATGGCATCACAAAACGATTATCTGGTCTGGATCGACTGCGAGATGACGGGATTGGATATCGAAATCGACGAACTCGTCGAAGTTGCCGTTGTCATCACCGACTACGATCTCGCGCCCGTCGACGCAGGAATATCGATCGTCATCAAGCCGAGCGAGGCAGCCCTTGAGAACATGGGTGAGTTTGTCACCCAAATGCACACCTCGAGTGGGCTCATCGATGAGATGCCCAATGGTGTGTCGTTGGCTGATGCCGAGTTCGCCGTGAACGAGTACATCGTGCGCTATGTGCCCAATCCGCACAGCGCGCCGCTCGCCGGAAACACCATCGGCACGGACCGCATGTTCTTAGCCAAGTACATGCCCCGGGTCGACGGTCACCTGCATTACCGCAACATCGACGTGTCCTCCATCAAGGAGTTGGCGCGGCATTGGTTCCCCCGCGTGTACTTCAACGCACCGGTGAAGGGCGGTGGCCACCGAGCGCTCGCCGACATTTTGGAGTCGATTCGGGAGCTTGAGTACTACCGCAAAGCCGTCTTCGTTGGGGACCCCGGACCGACAACAGAACAGGTTCAGGCAATTTCTGCCGACGTAGTGGACGGATTCGCCTCGCGGCTGTAATACACTAGTAGAGTTGCTTGTCGCCGAAGGGCGAAAAACAACCTTGGTGGGCGTAGCTCAGTTGGTAGAGCGCTGGCTTGTGGAGCCGGATGTCGCGGGTTCGAGCCCCGTCGTTCACCCCAAGAAGAACAGTGGTTTGGCACGTGCGGTTTCGCACAGTGCCAGACCACTGTTTTGTTTCCCTGGGCGCTCGGTGCGAGGTCGGTTGCCGGCGCAATGCCGTTGCCCCGCCGCGCGCGGTCATCGGAACGCTGCACGACCATCTCGGCCGCCAATCACTGGCAAGCTGTATTCATGCAGAATCTCGACCAAGAACAGTTCGAGTCGCTTGTTGTCGGCGAGCTCGACGCTCTTGCCGACGAAATCGTTGAGGGCCTCGACAACGTCGTCTTCGTCACCGAGGATCGCCCCGAGGACGGCTCTCTCGACGTGCTGGGGCTCTACGACGGCGTCGCTCTGACTGAGCGAGGGCAGTACGGCTTCGGAGAACTACCCGACCGCATCATCCTGTTTCGTGAACCATTGCTGGCGATCTGCAAATCGCTCAATGAGCTCAAGGAGCAAATTCACATCACTCTGGTGCACGAAATCGCCCACTATTACGGAATCGACGACCAGCAGCTGCATGAACTGGGCTGGGCCTAACAGCCTTTGAACTCGCGCACCGGCTCGACCGCGTAGGATTTCGTGAGTGTCACGAACCTCAGGAGGATTGATGATTTCGAGCAAGCGCGCGAGTGCGTTTTTTGCCGCCCCCGCCGTCATGCTGGTGCTATCGGGTTGCGCCCTGATCGAACCCGCTGACACGAGTGAACCGCCCACGGCGATGCAGCTGTGCGCTACGGGCCAGACTTGGACGCTCGACACCACCGATCTCTCCGAAAAGCTCCTAGCGGAGCTCGACGCTGACGACGTTCCCGTGACAGCGGTGGAACCTAGTGGCGGCCAAACTCTGACTTGGGCAAGCGACGGAGCCGTGACAATCAAATCTGATCTGGTGTTCACCATCAGCGCAGAGCCCAAGAAAGACCAGCTAATGACGATCACCCGCTCCTATAGCGGAACCGTCACCGGTCAGGCTCTCATCAATGTGGATGTTGCGATCCCCCGCGACTGGGACACTTCCGAGTACAGCGTTGAGACCAGCGCGGTACTCAACGACGAACCCGTCGAGGAACTTGCGTACACGATCCCGAACAGCGATTTCGATGATGTTGTCGGTCTCATCCTCACCTGCGAGGCTGACGTACTCACGGTGAACCCACGAGGAACCGACCTTATTCAGCGCTGGACCAAGTAACGCTAGACAAAGTAGCGCTAGCCGGCCCCAAACCAGCGTGAGATGTCAGCACCGTCGAGTGTCTCGTCGGCAAGTTCGCGTGGGTTTTCGCGCGCGATAAAGCGCAGTTCTTGTTGCGCCCAGCGATCCCAGTGCGGCGCATAGGTGTCACCATCGCGGTCAAGTGCTCGTTTCTTGCGCGCCGCATCATCGAGTTGCACCCAAATGCTGTGGTCGACCAAAGGTTTGGAGGCGCGGCTGAGTGCCCCAATTCCCTCAATGACGATGGGGCGTTCGCTGTCGAGTTCGTGCCACGGTCCTGGTGAATCGGTAAGCCAGTTCCACTCCTGCCAGCACAGCTCGGTGAGGATGCGCGGAATCAGGGCGCTAGCGGCGTCTAAGCCATCCCACCCGGGATAGAAGTCGTCGAGCTTCACCAGCTGCACCTGAGGCCATCTCGCGGCCATGGCCCGACCCAACTCGGTCTTGCCTGATCCCGAACGTCCGTCGATTAGACAGCGCCAGTGCGGATGAGGCTCACCATCTGCGAAGCGTTGTGGTCTAGCCAACAATGAGATTCCAACTTCCTGTGAGCACAGCCACCACCGTAGCGACGATCCCGATCAGTAGTCCCACCAGCAGAGTTACCCATTCTGCTGAACCCCACTGAGATTCGCGCGCCCAGCTGCGGGGCGTGTCACCGCCGAAACCGCGGGCCTCCATCGCGATCGACAGTTTGCTGCCGCGACGAATCGAAAGCACAAGCAGAGCGAACGCCTGACCGGCGATCCGCCGGAGGCGACCACGGTCGGCAACGCCGCGAGCGCGACGCGCCAGTTCCAGCGAACGCCAGTCTTCGAGAAAGAGGCCAACCATTCGCACGGCCGCCAGCGCACCGAGCACGAACCGGTCGGGTAGCCGCAGCCGCTGCGCAAGCCCATCGGCAAAATCGGTGGGATCTATTGAGATGAAGAGGACGACCGCCGGCAAACCGATCGCGAGCACCCGTAGGAATGTCGCGAGCGCCAGCTCAATGGAACCGTCACTGATTCGGATGAGCAAGAACTCGAAGTACACGGCGCCGTCATAACGGCCGTAGAGCAGGATCGTCAATGCGGTGAACGGCGCCGCCAACCAGACCGGTAGCGTGCGCAACCAGAACCGTTTCGGTTCGATCCCCATGAAGGCGATAACGGCCATCTCGAGCACGAGGGCGGTAGCCGCCGATACCCAGTCGATCGTGACGATAAGGAACAGGCTCACCAGAAGGCCGGCTCCGAGTTTGGCCACAGGATTCACGGACGCAACGGGGATCATGCCAGCGTCACCGTTGAGTCAGCGAGCGCGTCAACGAATTCGAGGTCGTGGCTGACGGTAATCACGCTGCTGCCGTCATCGACGAGTCGGGCCAGTAGCGCGAGCAGTTCGCTCCACGTTCGAGAGTCCTGGCCGAAGGTGGGTTCATCGAGCACAAGCACTTTCGGGCGTGTAGCGAGCGACGTGGCAACGCTCAGGCGACGCTTCTCGCCGCCCGAAAGGGTGAAGGGGTTGGCGCCAGCCAGCCGATCTAGCCGCAACCGGGTGAGCAGTTCCTCGACCCGGGCATCCACTTCGTGATCGGACAGTTTGAGCGCGCGGGGGCCGACCTCAAGTTCGGCGCGTACGGTACTTGTCAGCAGTTGATGCTCGGGATCTTGAAAGACGGTTCCGATGCGGGTGAGCAGTTCGCGAGACTTCCAGCGAATTGGATGTTCGCCGGCACCGTCCGCGAGAATCGGCCGAGCCACGACGGCGCCACTGACCGGGCGCATAAGCCCGCCAAGGGTCAACGCCAGGGTCGACTTTCCTGCCCCGTTTGCGCCCATGATGGCCAAAGCGTGGCTGCTGAGAATCTCGAGGTCGAGAGGTGAGCCGAGCGGGCGATTGCCACGTCCGACGCTCAGCTGCTGTGTGCTCAGTAGTGGCTGTTGTCGGCCGCGGACAGCCCGCTGAGGGCGTGCCGGCGGGTGTTGAGGAACCCACACCCCGCGGGCAGCAAGCTCCTCGCCCTGGCGCGAAAGCACCTCGGCGGGAACGCCGTCAGCGATCACCCCGCCGCCGGCCTCAAGAACAACGACGCGGTCGACGACGTCACTCCACACGGAAACGCGATGCTCAACCACCACGATTGTGGCGCCGGTTAGCTCGGCTACACGGATGACGGCATCCCGAACCTCGGTCACGCCCCCAGGGTCGAGGTTGGCCGTCGGTTCATCGAGCACGATGAGCCCTGGTCGCATCGCTAAGACGCCGGCTAACGCTAGGCGCTGCTTCTGGCCCCCCGAGAGCGCACTCGTATTGCGCTCAAGGTCGACGGTGAGACCGACCTGCTCAAGACTGTCGTGCACTCGCCGCCAAATTTCATCACGCGGAACACCCAGGTTTTCGCAACCAAACGCGACGTCGTCACCGACGCGCTCCAAGATGACTTGGCTGTCGGGGTCCTGAATTACGAGCCCGGTGCGGCCACGGTGGACGGCCGGATGCTCGCCGTCGACAAGCAGCGAACCTTCCGATTCGCCTTCGTCGTCACCGACCACACCGGCAAGAGCGTGGAGGAAGGTCGACTTTCCCGCCCCGGATTCGCCAAGCAGCAGCACACGCTCGCCCGGTTCGATGCGCAGGTCAAGACCGCGCACCGCCCAGGCGAGCCTGCTGGAGTGGCGCCACCCCCATCCTTCGACGGTGACGCCAGCCGGCTTAATCAGGGTCAGACTCGCTTCGCAATCTCACGGCCGGCACCGAAACGGCTCAGCGCTCCGGTTGCAGCCAGTCCCCGTGTGGCCAACCAGGACAGCAGCCCTGCGATGAGCATTCCGCCCACGATCGCTGAGACGGTGTAGATCACGATGAACGGCAGCGCCGAGCCCGGGTACCAGAGCACAAGGTCGGTGATGGCCATGGCAAGACCCGCACCAGCACCGGCGAGAATGGCCCCGCTAGCCCGCCAGTTGGCGTACAAGAAGGCCGCAAAGACGATTTCGGCGCCGAGCCCCTGCGTGAGCCCGCTGACGAGCGTCAGGATCCCCCACTGGTTGCCAATGAGTGCTGACACCGATGCGGCGACGACCTCACCGTAGATTGCGGCGCCAGGTTTGCGAATGACCAACGCGGTCAGCACGCCGGCGAAGAGCCAGAAACCGCCACCAACAGCCTGCAGGCCGGGAAGCAATGCTTCGAGCGGTGCGGTGACGGGTGATGACGCGACGTTCCAGACGACGAAAATTAGTCCGCTCGCAACGCCGATAACGCTCGCAACAACAATGTCGATGACCCGCCAGCGAAAACGCAACCGTGCGGGGGTGGACGTGGAAGTGGATGGTGCTGTTGTGGTCACTTTCGTGCCTTTCACTTGATGAATGGCACGGGTTTCAAGAGTGTCTGCTCCCTGCGCTGGCATGATCCAGATCAGGTTCGACGGTCGAAGCTTGGAGAAGCTCCCTCTCAGCCCGGCTCACCGGACTCCCGTGTTCGCAACCCATTCTAATCATCAATAGGCTCGGACGATGGACTTCCGCATCTTCACTGAACCTCAAAACGGTGCCAGCTACACCGATCAGCTCGCCCTGGCACAGGCCGCCGAATCGCTCGGTTTTAGCGGATACTTCCGTTCAGACCACTACCTGACGATGGATGATCGGCGCGGCGGCATGCCCGGACCAACAGATTCGTGGACGACACTGGCGGGGCTTGCGAGGGAAACATCCACGATTCGTTTGGGAACCCTAGTCTCGTCAGCCACGTTTCGGCATCCGGGAATCCTCGCCATCCAGGTCGCTCAGGTCGACGCGATGTCGGGCGGCCGCATCGAACTCGGGCTGGGCACCGGCTGGTTCGAGCGTGAACACAGCGCCTACGGCATCCCGTTTCCCACGAAACGGTTTGGGCTACTCGAGGAGCAACTTGAGGTGATCACCGGCATCTGGGGAACCAGCCCCGGTGCGACGTTCTCGTTTGAGGGCACACACTATCGATTGGACAAGTCGCCGGCGCTACCCAAGCCAGTGCAGGGCGCGCTGCCAATCATTATCGGTGGCAGCGGCCCGAGCCGCACGCCCGCGCTGACAGCCCAGTTCGCGAGCGAGTACAACGCCGGTTTCGCAACGATTGCGCCGCTGAAGGAACGCATCGATCGTGTTCGTTCCGCCTGCGAGCACTACGAACGCGATCCTTCAACGCTCGTGCTGTCCATCGCGGGCACGACCGCGGTCGGTGCCACCAATGCTCAGATTGAGGCGCGGGCGGCAGCAGCAAACAGCTCAGCCGACGAGCTGCGTCACAGTGGATTTGCCGGAACTGCCAGCGAAGTCGTCGACAAGATCTCCGATTTGAAGGCGCTGGGTTTCACGCGTGTCTATTTCCAGGTTCTCGACTTCCACGACCTCGACCAGCTCGACTTCCTCGCGCGCGACGTGATTCCCCAGCTCGATTAGTCAGCGGTTCGGCACGTTAGGAGTTCTGGTCAACCGTCACAAAGTCGATCAGGTGCTCGACACGTCCCAGTAGCGTCGGCTCGAGGTCGCCATAGTTCTTCACCTTCGACAGGATGAACTGCCATGCCCGGGCAATGTCGGCTTGATCCTCGTGAGGCCAACCGAACGCTTCGCAAATTCCGTGTTTCCATTCGATCGTGCGCGGCACTGTCGGCCACGCGGCGATTCCGAGACTCTGAGGCTTCACCGCTTGCCAGACGTCTACGAATGGATGCCCGACCACGAGCGCATATTGACCGTACCTGCCACGCCCCACGGCCTCCGCAATGCGACTCTCCTTCGAGCCAGGCACAAGGTGATCCACCAGAATGCCCAGCTTGCGTTCGGAGGTAGGCGCGAAGTCCGCAACAATCTTTTCGAGGTCGTCGATGCCGCCCAGAAACTCGACGACGACACCCTCGGCGCGCAGATCGTCGCCCCACACCTTCTCGACGAGTTCGGCGTCATGGCGGCCCTCAACATAGATGCGACTTGCGAGCGCGGTCCTTGCGCGCTGATCGGGCGCAGCAAACGAGCCTGATGCGGTCTTGCGCGCGGCGGTGGCTCCAGCCTTGGCAATGGGTTTCACAAGTTCAACAGGCACACCATCGATCAGATAGCCGCTTCCGAGCGGAAACGCCCGTGAACGACCACTGCGGTCCTCGAGTTCCATCAGACCGTCGGTGAAGCGCACCAGCGCCCCCACATAGCCATCGGCTATGACCTCGACGACCATGTCGCGCTCAATAGGAACCTTCGGAAGCACCCTAGGGCCGCGCTGGATGCGAAAATCGGCGAGTACGTCGTTCGAGTAGCGGTCGTCAGTCACCGGTCGAGGTTAAGCGGTGCCCCCGAACTACTGGCGGAGGCGCGACGGGAGCCCGTCAGGTTTGTCGCCGATTGTGTGCCCGCAGCCGAGGGATGCAGAACGTGTTCTCGCCACGACGCAATGCCCACGGCAAGCGCAACGCCGATTCCAGCGCCAACACTCGCCATGACAATGTCGATGACATCGGCGTAACCTACCGGCATCCACACAGTCTGAGCCGCCTCAAGCCAGGCTGCCGCAACAACGCTGAATGCCAAGGCCGCCCACCACCGACGACGGCCGAACATCCCGACCAAAAAGATGCCGACGGGAACAAACGCGACTGGAGTCCAGATCAAGAATCGACCGTTGCTCTCTGGCGCAACGACGAACGCGAGACTCACGAGGGTGGCGAAATACAGCGCTGCACACACAGCAACCACGAATCTCGAGCGGAACATAACGTCATTGTCGCAAGCCCATCTTTGTGCAAGTTGTGAGTCGGATGCGTGCACCGTGGGAAGGGCACAGAATTCGGCAACGATTCGATAACTCTGCGCTGGTTCGGTGTCTCCGCCTGAGGCGCTCAGCGCTCCACCACCGACGAATGAGCAAACCATAAGTTCCGCCGCGGTGCGGAAATCTGACACCAAAACGCGGGTGATTTGGGCGCTGCGCACCACACTGAGGCCTTCAAGTCGCTACGGTTTGGATATGAAATCGTGGAGGGATGCGCTGAGCGCAGACCAGCAGGCCGACGTCGACCGAATTCTGGACTCCGCACTCAACGTGGCGAGAAATCATCTGAGCCACGCTAGCGAATTCATGACCTTCGCCCTGATGACCGACTCGAGCGGTCGCGTTCTCGAATTGACGGCTGACGAAGAACTACGCAAGAAGCACCTCGATGCCAACGCCATGATCGCTCAGACGGTCACACAGTTGCGTCAGCTGGCGAATCTCTCTCGATGCAGCGCCATCGTTTCCAACACCAGGGTCGCTGCTCTGAAGACCGATGCCATCGAGGTTCGCATCGAGCATCGAGCGGGTGCCGCGCTGATTGTGCTCCTGCCCTACACTCGAGCGAGATTTACCGGCAATCTGACTTTTGGTGAGCTGAAGCTCTACTCTCACCAGGCCGAAGTCTGGGCGTAGCCCGGGAAGTTAGGCTGCGAACGGAATTATCGGGCCACCGCATGCGTTACTAAAGAGTATGAACAAGCGCATTCTCGCGATCATTGTTGCTCTCGCAGTCATTGTCATTGCGGCAGTCGCGGTTCTCGCCGCCCAAAATTCGAACGATTCTGCAGACCCCAGCGTGTCTACGAGCGAGTCCGAGACCTCCGACGGCACGACTGACACCATCGACAATGACGGCTCAGGCGACTACGTCGAGTACAGCCCCACCGCAATTGCGGATGCTGATGGTCGCATTTTCTTGTTCTTCCACGCCACGTGGTGCCCCCAGTGTGTCTCTCTCGACGGAGACATCATCGCTGAGGGCGTGCCCGCCGGACTCACCATCATCAAGGTCGACTACGACTCCAATCAGGACCTTCGTGCCGAGTATGGAGTGACCCAGCAGACCACCATCGTGGAGGTCGATTCAAGCGGTGACAAGCTACAAGACAACTTCGTCCCCTACGCGGACCCTAAGCTGCAGACCGTGCTCGCCGCGATGATCTAGATCTCGATGCTGAGTCTGATCCTGCTCTCCTTTGTGGCCGGTGTTCTCACCGTTGCCGCGCCATGCGTGCTGCCGCTACTCCCGGTGATCGTTGGCGGGTCGATTGCCCGCACGAGCAGCGACTCGACCGTCGCCGACCGGCAGTGGTTTCGCCCCGTTGTGATCGCCAGCAGCCTCGCGATTTCGGTGATCGTGTTTACGTTGCTACTCAAAGCGACTACCGCTCTACTCGGTATTCCGCAGCTGGTCTGGCAAATCATCGCCGGCGGCATTCTCGTTATTTTTGGTCTCACGCTGGTGTTCCCCTCGCTCTGGGAACGATTCATGTCAGCTACGGGCATCCAGAACCGCGCCAATGCCGCGATGAACCGCTCGTATTCTCGCGGCGGTTTGGGCGGCGATGTGATGCTCGGTGCTGCTCTTGGCCCCACCTTCAGCAGCTGCTCCCCCACCTACGCACTCATCTTGGCAACCGTCTTGCCGGTGTCTTTCGCCGAAGGCGTGCTGTACATCGTCGTGTACGCCGTCGGTCTGGCGATCGCCCTGCTCATGATTGCCTTCTTGGGTCAGACGTTCGCTCGAAAGCTTGGGTGGCTCGCCAATCCCAACGGCGTCGTGAGGCGGGTCGTCGGAATCATTTTGCTCCTCGTTGGGGTGGCCGTCATTCTGGGACTCGACAAGCAGTTCCAAAGCTTCGTGCTCGAGCAGGGCTGGTACGACCCAATTCAACGATTCGAAGAAAGCATCACTGGTTAGCAACATCCGAGTAGTCTTCAGGCACCACCCAACAACCGGAGGATGCCATGTTTCCCGAAATCAACTACCTCGGCGTCGTGCTCGCTACCTTGTCCAGCATGCTGGTGGGCACAATCTGGTATTCGACCCGAGTCTTCGGTAAATATTGGATGAAAGCCGCCAACGTCACCCTCAGCACCAAGACCGCGGATGCCGTTCGCCCGATTGTCGTGACCGTCATCGTGAGCTTCATCACTGCCTGGGTACTCGCGGGAGCCGCCTACATCTCGTTCGATTTCTATGGCGGCAGCTTCTTCATCAACGCCCTCGTCACCGGTGTGGTCTTGTGGGCCGGGTTCACCGCGGCGCGATTCATCACCCACGATCAGTTTGATGGACGCCCCAACGGTCTGACCGTACTCAACGTCGCCCACGAATTGGTGACGATCGTGGTGATGGCGATCATCATCGGTGTCATGCCGATCTAGACCAGTTGAATCGTCACCGTGACGGTGTCGCCCGCCTCAATGTTCTCGGCCTTCCGCACGGAGGCCTTCACCGGCAGAAAAAGCGTTCAGTTTCCCCTTTCATGGGGACAATCGAGGTGTGCCACCGTGAGCCACCAATGGTGACGATTCGCGATAATTCTTGGTCCGCTAGTTGTCGAGAGAATTGAGCTAGAGCATTGTCGGCTAGCGCCGAAGACTCTCAAGGAACGCCTTCTGTGAAGACAGGAAGGCCTTGCCCATGCTGCCGGCCCCGAACGTGCGGTACAAGAAGCCGAGTAGCCCTGGAGCTTGCACATCGCTCACCCGCGTGTGGAACACCACACCGGTGAGTGTCGGCGTGAATTCTTCTTCGAAATGCGAACTTGTTGTGACCTTCTTGCCCGCCTCGTAGATTTCGTCGTAGCGAACCAGCACACTGTCGGCCAGAACCGTGCATTCGATGTTGCGCCGCTGCAGCACGCCCTCGTTGGTGCGGATCCTCACTGCTCCCGAGCCATGTTCCAGCAGCTCCACTTCGGAAATGGCTGGCATCTGCCTCACTACCCCAGCGAAGTGCCTAGCCGGATCAGCGAGCGACTGCTTGACCGACTCGAAATCACAATTGATCTCGACAGTCCCTTCGAACCACGTACTCATCTCCTGATCCTACGCCCGCCCCAACGAACTGGCGTCTCGAGAAATGCCGGCAAGTGGGACTATCACGGCTCTCCGGTCGGGGCAGCAGGTGCTGCCGAGTCTTCGACCGAGCTGCGAGGCTAGCCCTTGACGATGTGTGTGGTCACCGGGGTCGGGTTCGAGAACAGGTCAAGCACCGGGCAGTGAGCATCAGCGGCTTCACGAAGCTCGTTGTACCGCTCCTCGCTCTCGGGGCCGGTGATCGTCGTGTTGAGACGAATCGCGCTGAACCCATTGCGCACGTTCTCATCGATGGCGAACAGACCGCGAACGTCAAGATCCCCCTCGGCCTTGACCGAGATGTCATCGACCCGGATGTCGAGCGCCTGCGCGTAGAGGCGGAAGACCACTACCTGACACGCGATCAGTGCCCCGAGAGCGATTTCCACGGGGCTGGCCGCGAGGTCGTCGCCGGCGAGTCCCTCCGGCTCGTCAATTCGAAAGATGTGCTTTCCTGCTGTCAAGACGGTACCGACAGATCCTTCGGATTCGCCCGTCACGGTGTAGGTGAGCTCGGCGGCCGCTGGCTTGGCAGCGATGCGCGAGGTCCATGCTTGACCGGCAGCGGTCAGTCGCGTGGCACGTTCAGCAGCAAGGTCGGTAGCGGGAACGGTGGTCGTTGATTCGTTGTTCAGAAGTGTCATGCAGCGAAGGTAGGCGCATTTCCACTCGGAGGCGAGGGCGCGGCGTAATAGCCCGAAACACTGCTTAACATTCGACGTCACATAACGAAACGGGTTATCTTGCACCTGACCACCGGCCACGTTGTCACGAAGCTATCGGATTCGGACTCGCATGGCGATGGGGACCGAGACGACGGCCAGCGCCGCGGCAAGGGCAAGGGCCGCAACAAATCCGGCGCCGTTGTCAAGCCCGCCAGCTGCGGCGAAAACCAAACCGCTGAACGCGATGGCAACGGCTCCACCGGCCGCATCCGAAATTGACAGCGCAGCACTATTGAAACCCTGATCACGCAGACTGGAATGACTGAGCACGAGCGTCGAGAGCCGAGGGAACGAGACACCCATTCCTGCCCCCGCAACAAACCAGCCCGCAGCGGCAACCCACAGGGGAAGCATGAAAAACGCGGTGATGAATTGGGTGGTGATCCCGACGCTCAACAGCATCGCCCCCACGACAACCACCTGAGAGTGTGTCGCCGTACCCGGCAGCCTGCCTTGGAGCGAAGATCCCAGCGCCCATGAGACGGCACCAACGGTCAGGATGAGACCTGCAGCCCACGCCGGCAAGCCATAGCGCTCGTTGAGAAGATAGGGCAGATAGACCTCTGTTGAGAAAAACGCGGCCGCAAACGCTCCTCGCAACACGACCGTAGCCGGGAGCCCCCGGCCGAGAACGAGCGCCCCCGCGGGCAGCAGTGGTCGCAGAGCGAAGATCACGATGGCGAAGGCTCCGAGTGCAAGCGGCCACGCGAGAGCCCCCGCACGCTCACCCCCTAGGCTGATCCCCATCACCGCTACCGCGACGACTAGCGCCCAGACAATTGCACCGCGGCCAGAGGACTTCATCGCCTCAGATACGGGCCGGCCCAACAGCACGCGCAGAGCCGGAAGAATAGCGGCCGCCGCTCCAATCACCAGAAACGCGACGCCGAAAAACACCCAGTGCCAGCTCACCCGCTCCGCGACAATGCCGGCAAGCGGCGGTCCGATCATCGACGGCAACACCCAGGCGGCAGCAAACAGGCCGAAAATCTTGGGGTGTAACGCCGCCGGATACAGCCGCGCCACCACCACATGGAGGGCAACGATGAGAGCGCCCGCCCCCAACCCCTGCAGGAACCGCCCCACGATGAAGAACTCCATCGAGCCAGCAAAGCCCGCGACGAGCAAGCCAATCATGAAGACCGCCATGGCGGCGATCAACGGCCAGGCAGGCCCCGTGCGGTCAGACCACCGCCCTGCGAGCACCATCCCAATCACGCTGGCCGCGAGTGTGCTCGAGAAGGCGACAGAGTAGAGCGCTTCACCGTCAAGATCGCGGCTAATCGTCGGCATGACCGTCGTCACGGCAAGGGTCTCGAACGCCCCCAAAAAGATGAGCGCGAACGCGCCAATCGTCGTCCACAGCAACGACGAAGAATAGATGGTGGTCGGCGCGGATAGGTCGTCGGCTGGTGTGCCAACCGGGGTCGTGCGTGTCATGGCGTGTGCTCTTCAGTAGTACGAAGCTACTGCAGACGGGGCAGAGGGCCCCTCGTCAGGGCGGTGAACGGATCACACACTGTCGCTGGCGGCTGCGGTGCTATTCCAGTGTACGTTGCCGCCGTCACGCAGCAAGCGTCGCTGACGGGTCCCGAAAGCCGCTAGCGACTAGGAGATCTCAACGATCGTTCCCTGACCAAGCTCATCGGCGTCGGCATCCGTCACTACGGCAAATACACCGGTCGGAATACCTGGCAGGTTGGCTACCCTGGTCGCGACCCCCGTCAGAGTTGACTCGTCGGCACCCGTGATCACGATCACGTAGGCGTCGTTGAAGACATCGCCCTCTTCGACAACAAAGATCTCACTGTCCTCATCGAGCTCGGTGGTGAACTCCACGAGAGTTTCGATCCACGGGAAACGGCTCTCCCCCTCCGCCGCATCGGCGTCAGCGGTGAGAGGAACATGAACTTCGACGACGAGGGCGGCAGTTTCAGACATGACAGTAACGCTACTGCCTACGGCCGACGCTCGCGTCTCGTTCAGGCACTTTATTCGGCTGCGGCGCGCTCCAAGACGAGCTCTCGAACGCGAGCGGCGTCTGCCTGACCCTTCATCGCCTTCATCACGGCACCAATCACGGCACCAGCAGCCTGCACCTTGCCCTCGCGAATCTTCGCTAGGACATCAGGTTGGGCAGCAAGAGCCTCATCGATAGCGGCAATCAACGGACCGTCATCAGACACGAGCTTGAGCCCGCGGCTCTCGACAACTTCGGCAGGGGTTCCCTCCCCAGCAATGACCCCCTCGAGGACCTGGCGGGCCAGACTGTCGTTGAGCACACCATCGTTGATGAGACCGACAAGAGCGGCGACATCCGCGGGGCCAATCAGCGAGCTGGCGTCAGCCCCCTGAAGGTTAGCGAGTCGGGCGATCTCGCCCGTCCACCACTTGCGCGCCTGAGCCGCCGTGGTGCCGGCCTCGATCGTTGCTTCGATCTCGCTGAACAACCCAGCATTGTTGACGTCACGGAACTCGAGGTCCGTGAAGCCCCATGCCGCCTGAAGCCGTTTGCGACGCTCGGCGGGCGGCTCGGGAAGAGCCGCGCGCAGCTCGGCGATCAATTCAGCCGACGGCTCAACCGGAAGCAGGTCGGGCTCGGGGAAGTAACGGTAGTCGTCCGCGTCGCTCTTGGGCCGACCGGCACTCGTTACGCCGGTATCTTCGTGCCAGTGACGGGTCTCTTGGATGATCGTGCCACCCTTGTGCAGAATGGCTGCCTGACGCTGGATTTCATAACGAACAGCGCGCTCAACGCTGCGCATCGAGTTCACATTCTTCGTTTCGGTGCGGGTACCCAACTTGCCGGAACCGCGCGGGCTCAGCGAAATGTTGGCGTCGCAACGCAAGTTTCCGCGCTCCATCCGGGCTTCGGAGATGCCAAGCGAACGCACGATGTCGCGAATTGCCGAGACATAGGCTTTGCCGACCTCTGGAGCATCCGCCTCGGCACCCGTGATCATGTGCGTGACGATCTCGACCAAAGGCACACCAGCGCGGTTGTAGTCGACAAGCGAATACTCGGCACCCTGGATGCGACCGGTCGAGCCACCCACGTGGGTGAGCTTGCCGGCGTCTTCTTCCATGTGGGCGCGCTCGATGGGCACGGTGATAGTGCGGCCACTTTCGAGCTCAATCTCGACCGACCCCTCGAAGGCGATCGGCTCGTCGTACTGGCTGATCTGGTAGTTCTTCGCCAGGTCGGGGTAGAAGTAGTTCTTGCGAGCGAAGCGCGACGTCGGCGCGATCTCGCAACCGAGCGCGAGGCCCAGAGAGATTGAATACTTGACCGCTTCCTCATTGACCACCGGGAGACTGCCAGGCAGCCCGAGGTCGACAGGCGTGATCATGGTGTTCGGTTCGCCATGCTCAGCACCGGCCGCCGCCGGGTTCGGAGCATCCGAAAACATCTTGGTCTGGGTGTTCAACTCAACGTGCACCTCGAAACCGAGCACCGGCTCAAATAGTTCGAGAGCTTTGTCGTAGTCCATCAATTCAGCTTTAGCCACCAGACGATTGTACGGGGCGCAGCGGCACCGTATCGGTACCCGGTTCGAGCGGCGCGGATGCCGGCGCCAAAATGGGTTCATCATCGTCGCTGGGGAACGCCTCGGCCTCGATAGTGAAGTCGCCGATATCCTCTGACTTCTCCGAGCGAACGAAGGCTATTCCGGCAAGGATCAGGGCTCCCCCAATCGCCTGCATCACCGACAGGTTTTCGCCGATGAGTAACCAGGCGTAGATAGCTGCGGAAACCACTTCGAGAAGTCCGACGAAGGAAGCGAGGCGCGAGCCCAACATTTCACTGGCCATAATGCTCGTGGAATACGCGATGCCTGTCGCGACGATACCCACAATGAGAAGCGGAACCCACCACGGCGCCACAAAACCCAGCACAGTGACATCCACCATGGGCATGTCGAACGGCACGATGCCAATGAGGCCCACGAGCCCGAGAACGACGCCACCGATCAGCAAGCCTGCTGCGGCCAGTGCGACAGCGGGCAGTCCCTCGCTCGTGCGAGCAGCCACGACGTAGTAGACGGCAGCCCCAACGGCGGCGCAGGCACCGAAGATGATTCCGATGGGGTCGAGCGCCCCGGAGCCCTCCGGCGAAACGACGAGGATAAGCCCCCCGAGCGCGACAATCGAGCCAATCAACACGACCAGCTTGGGCATGCGACGAGTCGTCGCCCACGCGAAAGCCACCAGCAGCAGCGGAGCCAGATACTCCAGCAAGATTGCGATCCCCACGGGAATGCGTTCAACGGCGGCGAAGTAGACCAGTTGCGTGCCCGCGACACCGATGATGGCCATAAGCAGGATGCGGCTGCGAGCGTACCAGAGCGCCACCCATCGCCCCCTGAGTGCGATGATCGCGAAGGGAGCGAGCACCGCGCCACCGATAAGAACGCGAACGGTCACTGCCGCGGCAGGGCTCCACCCTGCTTCGAGCACCGGCTTAATGAGCGCGCCCGAGAGCCCGAAACTGGCAGCAGCGATAAGCGCAATGAGCAAGCCAAGGGTTGTGGAGGAGCGTTTCATGGGCGACCGCTTTGAGAGAGATTGACGAGTATTTCTGTTGACGCTAGTCTCGAGACAAATAAGGAGTCAAATTGCATTTTGCCCCTGACACCATGGAGAGTCTTGAATTCGCCGTTTTGCTCGGAAACACGCACGAACTCGCGAGCAGATCAGGTGTCGACGAACTCACGACGGTCGGTCAGGTCCACGACCTTGTCGTGCAATTTCGCTTCAGCGGGCGTATCGATCGCGACGACAACGAAGTCGCCGAAGTGCGCGCGGTGCGCGACCGCATCCGCGGTATCTGGAAACTCACTCGGGACGACGCCGCGATCGAGATTAACGCGATGCTTGCCGAAGCAAATGCGCTGCCGTTTCTGGCACGTCACGACGACGTCGATTGGCACCTACACGCCAACGACCCCGAAGCGCCCCTCGCCGAACGCATTCAAGCCGAGGTCGGGCTCGCGCTTGTTGACGTCGTGCGCTCCGACACCATATGGCGTTTGCGGCGCTGCGAAGCTCCGGATTGCGAAGGCCTCATGGCCGATCTTTCGCGCAATGGCTCACGCCGGTTCTGCAGCATCCGTTGCGGAAACCGGATGAATCAGATCGCCTACCGCGAACGGCAGGCGATCGACCAACAGCGCTAGCCGAGCGACGGAGCCTGACTCGGCAGGGTGTGACCCCACTGCTGTTCCAACAGACGCTCGAGGGTGGCGCCGACTTCGTAGAGCTTGGCGTCGCCGCGCGCGGGAGCCATGATCTGAAAACCGGTCGGCAGTCCGTCCTCCGGGGCAAGCCCCATCGGGAGGCCCATACCGGGGATACCTGCAAGGTTTGCCGGAATTGTGGTGACGTCGTTGAGGTACATCGCCATTGGATCCTCGAGCTTCTCCCCGAGCTTGAAGGCGGTGGTCGGAGCCGACGGTGACACCAGAACGTCAGCCTTCTCGAATGCGGCAGCAAAGTCGCGTTGAATGAGGGTGCGAACCTTTTGAGCACTGCCGTAATACGCGTCGTAGTAGCCGGCGCTCAGGGCATAGGTTCCGAGGATGATGCGGCGCTTGACCTCGTCGCCGAACCCGGCCTCACGGGTCGCAGCCATCACATCTTCGACGGTTCCGCCACCCTCTGGGGTGACGCGGAGTCCAAATCGAACCGAATCGAACTTTGCGAGGTTGCTCGAGGCCTCGGCAGGCAAGATGAGGTAGTAGGCAGCAACGGCATACTCAAAGTGCGGAGCATCCACCTCAACAATCTCGGCACCGAAGTCGGTAAGCAGCTGCAGCGCTTCGTGGAATCGCTGTGAAACTCCGGCCTGGAAACCCGGACTGTCGAGCTGCTTGATCACACCGATGCGGGTGCCCTTGAGGCTGTCGGCTGTTGCACCGGCACGAGCCGCGGAAGCAAACGACGGCCACTGCTCCTCGAGGGAGGTGGAGTCGCGCGGGTCATGCCCACCGATCACATCGTGCAGAAGCGCGGAATCGAGCACGGTGCGCGAAACGGGACCAACCTGGTCGAGCGACGATGCCAACGCGATCGCCCCATAGCGCGAGACGCCACCATAGGTGGGCTTGACCCCGACCGAACCGGTGACGGATGCTGGCTGGCGAATCGAACCGCCGGTGTCAGAACCGAGGGCAATCGGTGCTTCGAACGCGGAAACCGCGGCGGCTGAGCCACCACCGGAGCCTCCGGGGATCCGGTCGAGGTCCCACGGGTTCTTCGTCGCACCATAGGCAGAATGTTCCGTCGACGACCCCATGGCGAATTCGTCCATGTTGGTCTTACCGAGCGGAATGAGCCCAGCGGCACGCAACTTCGCCACCGGTGTCGCATCGTAGGGCGGAACCCAACCTTCGAGAATTCTGGACCCGGCCGTGGTGGGCATGTCGATCGTGCACAGCACGTCTTTGACAGCTACAGGAACACCGGCAAGCTCGCCCAGCGACTCGCCAGCAGCGCGGCGCTCATCGATCTTCTTGGCGTTGGCCAGCGCATCCGTCGACACGTGCAGAAACGCGTTGATCTTGCCGTCAACGGCGGCGACACGGTCGAGGTGCGCCTGTGTTGCTTCCACCGACGACACTTCGCCTGAGCTCAGCTTGCCAGCCAGCTCGGATGCCGACATGCGGGTGAGGTCGTTCAGATCGGCCATTACTGTTCTTCTCCCAGAATCGCGCTCACGGCAAAGCGTGAACCATCGTGCTCGGGTGCTCCGGCAAGCGCTTCCTCGGTGGTGAGGGTGACGCCGGGCACGTCCGGACGGAACACGTTGCTGAGCGGGATCGGGTGGCTCGTTGCGGGAACCTCGTCGGTGGCGACCTCGCTGACCTTGGCCACGGATTCGACAATCGCGCCGAGCTCGCCGGTGAGCTTCTCGATTTCTTCGTGGGAGAGGGCGATGCGGGCAAGCGTCGCGAGGTGGGTAACAACCTCGCTAGTAATAGCGCCCGGATTGGTGTCAGTCATGGAGCTCCGAAGATGGGAAACAGACGGGGAACCGTACAAGTGTATTCGGCTTCGCGAGCCGAAGCCTCCCCCACGACGTTCACGACGGCGTGGCCGTCCGCCCGAAGCCTCTCAGACAGCCAGAAGTCACTCAGATCGTTGGCCAGACGGGCCCGGTTCTGATCGATCAGCCTACGGCTGGAGTCGGTGACGCTAACGCCCGCTGCACCACGGGGTCACCCTCGCGCATCACCAGATCGCCACGGCCGATCCCTACGAGAGCGAAGTTGCGCATTGCAGTGCTGCCGGGAGTGAAGTATTCATTGTGCCCGACCGACCCGGTTAGCTCCTGCTTCATCACCAGATCGAAGCCGCTACTCACACTGAGCGATTGTGCCCCGAACGATGCTGAGCCAGGATCCGAACCGAAGTACGAGCTATTGGGAATGGGATCCCAAGCCGCCTCGCCCACGAAAACGTTTCCGTCGCGAACGTTCAAATCAGCAACCGACTCCGCCGGGCTGCCTGGCGAGCCGACCATCGCCAGTGCGTCGATCTCGAACTCATACTCCGAAAGAGCCATCATCGCGGCGGTCGTGCCGTAGGAATGGGCGATCACCGAAATGTATGGCTGATCATCGCCCCGCTGCGCCTGCAGGCCAAGAATGGCGCTAGCGAGGGCGTCACGCCCCTGAATCGCGTTGTCGATCGCGCCGACGTTGGTGAGGTTGGGGGTGTCATACCCGATCCATGCCACAGTGGCAACGGTTTCGTTGCGAACGAAGACTGACTGCGATTCGAAGTGATCAAGCCACAGCTGCTGCTCGGCGTAGAGAGTGTTGGCCGCGTCAGTCCAATACGACATCTGGTTCTCGATCGTGAAGAACATGCCTGGCACGAGAAAACTCACATAGTCAGCTTCGGCAAGGTCTCCGAGCACGATCGCTGCCCGCCCTTGACCGGTGACGTCCAGAGAGATGAGGGTGCGCTCGGGGCTCGTCTTCTCGTGGTCGAGGGAGTTGGATATAGATGACAACATGCTCAGTTGTTGGAGTGCGTTCTGCTGCACAGCGCGGCCCACATCGGAGTTCACCACCTCGCCCAGATCCGAGATTGTCTGGCTCAGAACTGTGCGGTTACTGGTGTCTCGAATCGTGTAGGGAACTCCGTCAAGGTTCCCCAAGAGCTCAGGGGTCGCTGCGGCCAGTGCGGCCTGGCGGTCGATTTCAAGATCACCCCACCAGAGTGCGACCTCTTGGGCAGGCGGCTGGGCGGCAAGAACCTGTTCAATCGTGCCCGGTCTCTCAGCAAGGTAGCTCGAGATTCCTTCGGTCGGAATGGATGCCAACGCCGTGAGAGTGCCTGCGGCGAAAGACACCGTGCTCGAGGTGCCAGCCGCATCCAAGAATGGACTGACGTAGGGGGCGGGGGCGTTGCTGGTGACAACCGGGCTAAGGCTCTCCGACGGCACAATGACGGCCCCGGCGGCGGAAAAGCCTGTTACCGAGGTGGCGACAATGAGCGCAATTTCTGTAAACAACTACGGGAGTTCCCCTCAGGACCGCATTCCCCTACCATCCCCGCAGGCGAATGCGTTGCTGTAATCCTAGGGCAAGTCCACCCCGTTTTGGGGGTGGAACGACCGCAATACTTAGTTTTGACTACTGGGCGATGGCGTCAGGACCTTCGGCAAGTAAGCGTGCAAACTGCTCAGAGTCCAAGATTCGAATACCCAGTTGCTCAGCTTTCGTGAGTTTCGATCCAGCCCCAGGCCCCGCCGCTACATAGTCCGTCTTCTTGCTGACACTGGATGCCGCTTTAGCCCCAGCAGCGATAATCGCTTCTTGCGCGCCCTCGCGGGTAAATCCGTCGAGACTTCCTGTGGCCACAATCGTGAGGCCAGCAAGCAATCCGCTGCTGGATTGCGCGACCCCCGGCCCCGCATGGCCGGGGGTCGACCATTGAACGCCAGCGTCAGCCCAGCGCTGGACGATCTCCTGATGCCAGTCCACCTCAAACCAGTCGCCCACCGAATTGGCGATGATTTCGCCGACACCGTCGACGGCGGCAAGCTCGTCGCGCGTGGCCGAACGGATGGCGTCGAGCGAGCCAAAATAGTCGGCGAGAGCGCGCGCCGCCACAGGACCGACGTGGCGGATGCTCAAACTCACCAATAGCCGCCACAGCGGTTTAGTTTTAGCTTCCTGCAAATTGGCAATGAGTTTGGTCGCGTTGCTCGACGGCATCGAATCGGCAGTGCCCACAAACTCCTCAGCGTGCGGATCAAACTCGGGATCGATGTTCTTGCCGGTCTTGTTTCGCTGGCGCCGGAAAGGAGTGAGGAGCTTGTCTGTTCCGTCATCGTTGGTGACGACCTCGCCGGTCTCGGAATCGCGAACAGCGACAACGATGGGGAAAATATCCTCGACCGTGAGGTCGAAAAGTCCCGCTTCGTTGACGAGGGGCGGAATCTCCGGTTCTCGTGGTTGGGTCAGCGCCCGCGCGATGACCTCACCCAACACCTCAATATCCAGTCCACCGCGACTACCGGCGTGCTCGATGCGGCCGCGAACCTGTGCCGGACAACTGCGCGCGTTGGGGCACCGCAGGTCGATGTCGCCTTCTTTCATTGCACGCAGCGGCGTTGCGCATTCTGGGCAGTGAGCGGGCATAACGAATTCGCGTTCGCTTCCGTCACGCAGCTCTTCGACCGGTCCGAGGATTTCGGGAATCACATCGCCAGCCTTGCGCAGCACAACGGTATCGCCGATCAACACCCCTTTGCGCTTCACAACGTCTTGGTTGTGCAGTGTCGCTTGCCGCACGACGGATCCCGCGACGAGTGCGGGCTCCATAACCGCGTACGGGGTGGCGCGTCCTGTGCGCCCGACGCCCACCACGATGTCGAGCAGCTTCGTGTTCACCTGTTCGGGAGGGTACTTGTACGCAATCGCCCAACGCGGAGCTCGCGACGTCGCCCCCAATTCCTCGTGGAGGGCAAGCTCATCAACTTTGATGACGATGCCGTCGATCTCGTGTACCACGCTGTCTCGGTGGTCGCCGTAGTAGCGGATGAACTCCTCGACTTCGCCAGCCGACCCCACAACCCGAAAATAGCTGCTCGTTGGAAGGCCCCACTCGGAGAGCACCCCGTACACCTCGCTTTGGCTGCGAATGGGTTCGTGACCGTCGCAGATCGGA
>Ga0209344_10000840_pt1 | contig 46352 bp, 43 predicted proteins | sample Cruoilmetagenom6_FD_187293 | JGI IMG/M metagenome (GOLD analysis project Ga0209344, IMG submission 187293) | Oil polluted marine microbial communities from Coal Oil Point, Santa Barbara, California, USA - Santa Barbara Oil Seep Sample 6 (SPAdes)... | ecosystem: Environmental > Aquatic > Marine... | reverse complement strand
GTTTGCGTTGGCGACGTTCCACAAGCCACACGTTATGATCCTTGATGAGCCAACAAACCATCTGGACATAGAAGCGCGTGAAGCTCTTGTGCTTGCACTCAATGAATTTGATGGCGCTGTCATTCTTATCAGTCACGACAGGCATTTGATTGAAATGTCAGCCGACCGCCTATGGCTGGTTGGCAATGGCACCGTGACAAATTGGGATGGCGATCTAGACGATTATCAAAAATGGTTGCTTGATCCCGCACGGCGCAATGGCCCGATGGCACATGTGAGCGATGGGGAAAACAGCGCGGATAGTGCTGAAAACACTAAGAAGCAACAACGCCAAGCAGCTGCGCAGGCGCGCGAACAAATTGCGCCGCTTAAACGAAAGATTGAAGCGGCCACCGCGGATATTGAAAAGGCTCAAGTGTTTATCGGCAAGGTTGACGCCAGACTTGGCAATGGGGCGATTTTCCACACCAACCCCAATCGCGCCGCGGAGCTTGTCAAAGGACGCGCTGCAGCTGAGAAGGCACTCACCAAAGCAGAAGAAAAATGGCTCAACGCAACAGAAGCATTTGAGAAAGCGCAAGCCGCCGTCAACGCGGCTTGACGCTCATTTGGTTGATCACTGAAATTGATTTCCGAGTAAACCGTTGGTGATCTGTGTTTCAGTTCTGCCGCCGTCATGACCTACGATGATGGCGAGGTCTGGGTTCGCTTCTTCCAGCGCTTTCAGTTCTGCAACCTGGGCATGAGTGCGCGCGCGATCTTCGCCTAAGAACATGCGGCTCACCAGATTGGGGCGCGGACGCACTAGATTGATGCCTGCATAGTGCCAAGCAACATCACCAATGAAGAAGTACTCCTGACCACTTTGCAGGCGGACGTAAATGATCTGACTACCAGGCGTGTGGCCTGCAGCTTCGATCAAAACAACACCGGGCGCGATGGCATGCATACCATCATAGGAAAGTGGCTCATACCCATCGAGAGCCGCTTCAGGATATTCAACACCCATCCAATTTTCAGGATAGGCCAATTGCATATCGGTTAGGCGAACGCGATCTAGAAGTGCAATCGCGTCTACATGCGCCACAGCACCACCAACATGATCATAATGCTCGTGCGTAAAGACAATCTGTTTTGCGCTACCAAGTGCAGCTTGAAGTCGCGCATAAGAGTCCTTGTCAAAGAAAGACGCGCCACCACCGAGCGCAGCCTGATCTTCATTCATGGCTGCATCAATCATCATATGGCCATCGGGAAAGACGACCTGATAAGCATATATCGGCAATTTAAAAGGAGACCAGCTTTCTCCGGTGATAACGGCGGCACCAGGGAATTCGATCCCTATTGGTGCTTCTGCATTAATTTGGGTTGGGAGCGCGCCCTCAATGCTCGTTGCAAGCTCACGCGCTCTATCTAGGTCAATGCTGTACAGAGAGCGATCAGGATCACTCATCTGAAGTATGAGCAAGTAGTAAGCGAACCCTGTCAATATCAATACGGCAAATAAAACCGCACCAAACTTCCTCATAGTATTTCCCCCAGTCGAATTTCGAAAAACGGTCAGGCTTTCTTTTCCCAACCACCCGCTTCATTTTGTTGCCAGTATGTGATGTCGTGATCGCTCGACATCAAGGCCTTCCAGTGGCTGCGTGCTGCATCTAGCGCCTGATCATCGCGCCCATCAAACATAAGAACACATCGTTGATAATCGTCAATCGCGCTTGGCGGCGCACCTTCAACTAAAAACAATACTTCCGCCTGGTTTGCGTTTTCTTCATCGCACGACAGCGTAATGGGCTGATCGGCAAGAGGACCATCCTCAGATGTTCCATGCGGCAGAAAGCTGTCGTCCCGGTAACTCCATAGTGCCGCGCAAAAGGGTTCCAACTTCTCTGCAACGCCAACACGCACGTTTACCTTCCAACCGCGTTCAAGGCTGCGCTCCAAAAGAGGGGGCAGCACTTGATCCACGCCGGTCTTTTGCAAGTGATAAAAAAGAACTTCGGTCACTTTTCGTAATGATCTGCAACAAGACGGTTTAACAAACGCACACCATAGCCTGACCCCCAACTCGCGTTGATGGCGCTAGCCGGTGAGTTCATTGCAGTCCCCGCAATATCAATGTGTGCCCATGGACGTCCGTCAACAAACCGTTTCAGGAATTGAGCTGCAGTGATGGAACCACCGTAGCGACTTCCGACATTTTTCATGTCAGCAAATTTGGAATTGACCATCTTGTCAAACGCATCCGTCATCGGCATGCGCCAAACTTTTTCATCCACCAACAAGCCTGACGCTGTGAGCTGCTCGCTCAGTTTGTCATTGTTGGAAAAGAGGCCCGCAAATTCCTGCCCCAAGGCCACCATGATTGCGCCCGTCAATGTTGCCAGATCAATCATGAATTTGGGATCGAAACGATCCTGCGCATACCAGATCGCGTCAGCCAACACGAGACGTCCCTCTGCATCTGTATTGATGACTTCGATGGTTTGACCGTCGGCAGATGTCACAATGTCGCCTGGTCGCTGTGCACTGGCATCAGGCATATTTTCCACAAGACCGATAACGCCAACCACATTGGCTTTGGCTTTTCTGGCAGCCAGCGCGTGCATAAGGCCGGTTACACAAGCAGCGCCGCCCATGTCCCCCTTCATATCTTCCATGCCAGCGCCCGGTTTCAGCGAAATACCACCAGTGTCGAAACACACGCCCTTACCGATAAAAGCAACAGGCGCATCGCCCTTTTTGCCACCCATCCACTGCATCACGACCAATTGACTGTCGCGAATAGACCCTTGGCCGACACCGAGCAAGGCCCCCATGCCGAGTCTCTTCATTTCCTTTTCACCCAGCACCTCAACTTTAACGCCGAGCTTTGCGAGCGCTTTTGCTCTCGCTGCAAATTCCACTGGGTATAAAACATTGGCCGGTTCGTTCACCAACTCGCGGGCAAGGCAGACGCCATCTGCAACGCGCGAAAGTGGCGTGAACTGTCGGCGTGCTTTGGCCGTCACCGCCGTCATCACTACCATTTTGGTAAGCCTGGTTTTGTCCGCGACGGGTTTCTTCTTCGTCTGATATTTATCAAAACGGTAGCTGCGCAACTTTGCCCCAAAAGCCACATGGGCGGCGGCTTCCTCATGACTGAGGGTGGATGCAGCAACGGGGTCGACGATGGCAGCCACTGTGCGATCTGCAGATTTGTCCAAATGGGCGACCAATCTGCCGCCAGCGGCTTCAAATGATGTGTCCTTGAGGCCCGCTGCTTTGCCAAGACCCATCAAAATGACCCGAGATGCGGATAACCCCTTTGGCGCGAGCAAATCGAGGATCTGGCCTTTTGATCCCTTAAACTCTGCCAGCTTCATCGCGCGCTTCAGGGCGCCTTCTGTTTTTTTGTCGATATCGGCAGCGGAGCCAGTCAGGGTTTTTCCCTCTACAACAAAAATCGCCAGAGCTCCGGTCTTCGGCATCGCAATATCGGCAAAACTCACGTTCATCTGGTACATTCCTCAGCTTTTGTAATTATCAGGCAGAACGGCGTCTGTGACGAAACATATAGGTTTCGAGCACTTCCCCCGAAGGTTAAAATGGATTAACCATTCGTTTTATAGATACAAGTTATCCTAGACTGCTTTGCGGGCCTAGATGAAACAATGCCTGATAAGGCCAAGCTCTTTCGACTAAAGGTATGTTGGCTATGTTCAGCGGCTTTACCCGCTATATTTTCATCCAGGCTCTAGGGCCGTTCCTGTTGGCGACAGGTGCGCTCACGGGCATTATCTGGCTGACACAAGCCTTGCGACTGCTTGATGTGATCATCAGCCAAGGGCAATCCGCTGGCACCTATTTTTTCCTGACACTCCTGTCTATTCCAAGCCTTTTGACTCTCATACTGCCAATTTCTCTGTTTGTGGGTGTACTCTATTCGCTTCATCGCCTGTATTCAGATAGCGAATTGGTTGTGATGTTTTCGGCTGGCATCAGCAGATGGGGAATTTGCGCACCGCTACTATTGCTAACTGGCATCGTTAGCGTCGTCATTTTGTCGATGAACATGTATATCGCGCCAGCTGGATTGCGGGAAATTAAGCGACAGCTTTATGAAATTCGCGCTGATTTCGCCAGCGCAATGATTCGCGAAGGCGCCTTCAATACGCCCACCGCAGGTCTGACTGTCTACATACGCGAACGCAATCTCGACGGCACTATTGAAGGCATTCTGGTCCATGATAATCGAAAACCAACCGAGCCTGTCACCTACATGGCTGAAACGGGTACCATGGTGTTCTCGAATGCCGGTCCTCGGCTCGTTATGTTCAACGGCAACATTCAACGCGCAACCAAGACTGAAGGCGGCGACTCACTAAGTCTGCTCTATTTCGACAAATACACTTACGATCTTGGTCAATTTGCCTCCCAGCCGTCCGCGAAGTTTTACGAAGGACGCGAGCGCTATATGACTGATCTGTTGTGGCCAGAACCAGACGATGTTTATGCAGCCAACTACAAATCTGAATTAATGGCCGAGGCACACGATCGTTTAGCGGGATTCTTATACCCCTTCATGTTCACTTTTATTGCACTGGCCAGTTTGATTTCGGCAGAGTTTAATCGACGTGGCTACTCTTTTCGCATAGCTGTCGCGGCAACATTCGCCCTCGGCACACGCATCATTTCTCTGGTGCTTTACAACTCAGCAGCGAAGTACCCAGAATTAGCAATCGTCATGTATCTCTTCCCTGCAACTGTCTGTGCCCTTGCTGCAGCATCCATTAGCGGTGTGCGCTTTGAACTCTGGTTTGGAAAAATGGCATCCCTAGTCCAGCGCCATTCCCGTAGAGAGGCCTGACATGTATCTTTCATGGACGTTTTCTCGCTACTTTAGCCGCCAGTTCCTGAATGCAGTTGGCATGGCTTTTCTTGTTTGCCTCGCCATCATTTTCCTCGCAGATTTTGTAGAGATTTTGAGACGTACGTCAGGCAAAGAAAATGTGAGCCTCACAATTGTTGTCACAATGACCTTGTTACGCCTACCAACACTTGGGTGGGATGTAATGCCCTTCGCTGTGTTGATCGGTGGGATGATCTCTTTACTTCGCCTAAACCGAAACCAAGAATTAGTTATCGCGAGAGCTGCTGGTGTCTCTGTTTGGCAGTTTCTTATGCCCGCAGTGATCGTCGCATTTTTTATCGGCGTCGTCGCTGTGACCGTTTACAATCCTGTTGCGGCTGCTTTGGTCGCGCAATTTGAACAATTGGAGTCCAAATATATCAAAGGACGCGCGAGCCTGTTGTCAGTTGCCCAAACAGGGTTTTGGCTACGCGAGTCTGATAGCGATGGCCAATCGGTGGTGCATGCCCTTCGTGGCACCAGCACGGACAATATTGTTTTGCAGGATGTGATTATATTCAAATACTCATCCGACAATATTTTCGTTGGGCGGTTCGATGCGAGCACAGCTGTTTTGGCCCCAGGATATTGGCAACTCACAGATGTTTGGGTAACGGAGACGTCGGGCCGACCACGCCATCATGAAAGTTTTCAGCTCCCAACTGAACTTCGCCCGGAACGCGTGAAAGAAAGCTTCAACCAACCAAAGACAATTTCGTTTTGGGACCTGCCGGAATATATAGCTCTGGCGGAAGAAGCCGGCTTTTCTGCACGACAACACAGAATTTACTTCTATTCATTGCTCGCCAGCCCGGTGTTGTTTTGCACAATGGTTCTCATCGCCGCTACTTTTTCTATGCGCATTTCCAGGCTTGGTGGCATTGGTCAACTCGTGGTTGCCGCAATTTTTGTCGGATTTATGCTTTTTTTCCTCACTCGGCTCTCCCTAGCTTTAGGAAACTCTGGCATTATGCCTGCGTTGCTTGCAGCTTGGGCACCAGCCCTGATTGCAATGCTCTTGGGCTTGGCAGCGCTTTTCCACTTGGAAGATGGCTGATAGCAATTGCTGAATGACTTTTACCCCTGCGTGACAAAAATGCAGGCGGATTGAACGACAGCAGATACTGGTCTTGCTTAGAGGACCAGTTCTGTTTTGGGGGGCGTATATGGCCTTAGCGCCAAAGAGTGTTTTTCTGACGTTTGTTGCATGTGCTGTTATTGCATGTTTAGCAATGAGTTCACCATTGTTGGCAGCCGCTGAATTGCAACCTGGTGACGAGGTTCTCATGCAAGCCGATGAGCTTTCATACGACCAAGACACACAGATCGTCACCGCCACGGGAAATGTTGAGGTCGCATACGGTGACCGCGTCATGACCGCGGAGAAAATGACTTATAATCAACAAACCGGTGTTGTGGTGGCGGTCGGAAATGTTGTGCTTCTCGAACCGACTGGGGAAGTTCTCTTCGCTGACCAAGTGGAACTTGGGGATGAACTGCGCGAGGGTGTCATTCAAACGCTGCAAGTTTTGCTCGCTGACAACTCAAGGCTGGCGGGGACAGAAGCCCGTCGTCGCAATGGGAACGTTACAACGGTTTACAAAGGCGTCTACAGCCCTTGTGAAGTTTGCAAAGAAGAAGGACAAACCACGCCGCTCTGGCAAATCAAGGCCTTCCGCGTCGTCCACAATCAGGTGGAACAACGCATCATCTATGAAGATGCATTCTTTGAACTGTTTGGTATTCCAATTGCCTACCTTCCCTTCTTCTCACACCCCGATCCGACTGTTGAGCGGCAATCCGGCGTCCTGGCGCCTGCGTTTGGCAATTCGAGTGACCTGGGTACGTTCCTGCAGGTGCCCTATTACCTAGTCATTGCAGATAATATCGACGCGACGATTGCTCCCACCTTTATGACCAAACAGGGCGTTCTCCTAGAAACCCAATACCGGCATAGACTTGAGAGCGGAACTTTTGTGATCGACGCCGCCGGCATTTCGCCGAAAGAACAATTGGCCGGCACACCGGGCGACGAAAATTTCCGCGGCAGCCTGTTTTCTTATGGCGACTTTCAATTGAATGAAGAATGGAGCTGGGGCTTCAGAACCGAACTCACCACCGACGATACTTTTCTACGCCGGTTTAACCTTTCCTCTGAAACCGACCTCACGACGACGGCATATGTCGCAGCTGAAGATGGTCCGAACCTCTTCACCGCCGAAGCGTTCTATTTTCAAGGTTTGCTAAGCACAGACAACGCACGTACGACGCCAATCATCGCTCCCTTGCTCAACTACCACTATGAGCACCCCCAAAAAGTCGTAGGCGGCACAGGGAGCCTGGACGTTAACGCCATGGTGCTCAACCGAAACTCTGGCGCAGATTCTAGACGCCTCTCTGTTAACTTGGGTTGGGATGCAGAAACGATCACGTCAACGGGTGAAGTCTATAACCTCTTCGCTGATTTGCGTGGCGACGTCTATCACACCGATAACGTGTTACGCGCAAACGGTACTTTGTCTGCCCCTACAACCGTCGCACGCGGCCTACCTACCATCGGTGCAGAATGGCGCTGGCCGCTGATCCGCAGCGGCGGCACCACCCGACAAATCATCGAACCTATTGTTCAACTCATCTATGCACCGAACACCGGCAACCGGGAAGAGATCCCAGATGAAGATGCGTTGAGCTTTGAATTTGACTCTACCAATCTCTTTGATACGACACGGTTTGCCGGGCTTGACCGCTGGGAGGGCGGATCACGGGCTAATATCGGAGTTCGCGCCTCTATCTACGGCGAAGACGGAGGCACAGCGTCTGTTGAAATCGGTCAGACCTACCGGCTACGTGAAAACCATGTTTTTGATGCAGCGTCCGGTCTGCGAAACCAAGAATCAGACTTTGTAGGCCGCATTTCCCTGGCGCCGTCTGCAAACTTCTCTATTGATCACAGGTTCCGCCTCGACAAGGATTCCCTAACGTTCCGCAGAAATGAGGTCGATGCGCTCGCAACTTATGGCGATCTCTCGGGTACCATTGGCTACGCCTTCTTCGATCAAAGCCTTTCGGCAGCTCTTGGAGAACGAGAAGAAATAACCGGCTCCGTGCGATACCAAGTTTCCGATTATTGGCGTGTTTCTGGCTCAACAAGGCGAGATTTGCAGAATCGCCAAACACTAAATAACAATGTTGGCGTTTATTATGCCGATGAATGCCTCACTGCAGGACTTGCCTATACACAATCCTTTACGCGAGATCGGGACATTGAACCCGAAAATTCAATTACATTCACAATCGTTTTCAAGAACCTCGGTGGTACAGCATATACTGGCGGGTCTTAACGCAAATAATTGATCATGCCGCTTGAGCGGTTGATCCTGGCCGCAGAAATTGTATTCTGTCGCGGTACTTAGCGGCCGAACCTCAAGGGTTCAGCGAAACCTGTGGCAGACCATTTGAGAGGCCCGACCCTGTTTAAGATAGCGATGACCACCTCGGCTGTGCGGATCACCCAGAGCTTGCGAAAGCTTAGTACTCTGGGTTTGTTTTGTTTAACATTCAGCTTGCTAGCCGGCCCCATGGTCGGGCAATCAGCCAAGGCAGCAGGTGAAGTATTGGGGATTGCCGCCATCGTCAACGATGCGGTTATCTCACGATATGATCTCGACCAGCGTGTTCGATTGGTCATGGTTACATCTGGTATTCAGCCAACACCTGAAAATTTTGAACGGATCAGAGAACAGGTTTTACGTTCGCTTGTTGATGAGCAGCTGCAATTGCAGGAAGCTGCACGGCTGGAAATCACCATCGAAGATGAAGAAATTGACTCAGCCATCGACAACATCGCACAGCGGGCGGGAATGACACGTGCTCAGATCGTTGAATATCTGAGCACAAATGGTGTAAATGAAGCTGCCCTGCGGACTCAAATTTTGGCTGACTCAGCTTGGAACAGGGTCACTGGTGCTCGTTTCGCGCCACTTGTGACCATTGGTGATGATGAAATCAGTGAAGCCTTGAACAGAATTGCGACGGACGCAAACCAGGTTCAATACCAACTGCAAGAGTTGTATCTCGGCTTCGAAGGTCCCGCGCAGGAACGAGAAATGGCTGTCGGCGCCCAACGATTGGTTGAGCAGTTACGTGCTGGTGCCCCGTTCGCAAGTGTCGCACAACAATTCAGCCAAGCGGCATCTGCTGCAAACGGTGGTGACATTGGATGGGTCTCAGAAAGCCAGCTGACACCGGAAATTGCAGAAGCTGTTCGCAGCATGGATGTAAACACCGTTTCCAACCCTATTCGCAGTGTGAACGGTTTCTATGTGATGCAACTGAAATCGCGTAGACAAGGCCTCGGCCCTAATCCGCTGGAAACACAGTTCTCTCTTATACAAGTTGTCCTGTCTCTCGCGCCTGATGCTCCCGCTGCCGCAGTGCAAGCACGCGTCGCACAAGTCGAAAGATTGCAGGCCGACTTTAGGACCTGTGCGCGCCTGCCAGAGCAAATTTCATCAATTCCAGGTGCTCAGGTTAGTCAGCCACAAACAGTAACCGCTGCTCAATTGCGAGGGCCGATCCGCGCGGCTGTCTTGGAAAAAGAGGCCGGATCATTTGTCCCCGCAGGTCGGACACAGCGCGGTATTGAAGCTCTTGTCATCTGCGACCGAAAAGATGATCAAGGGAACCAACCAACACGCGACTCGATTGAAAACAATCTTTTCAATCAAGAACTTTCAATGATGGCGCGGCGCCATTTGCGAGACCTTCGCCGCGATGCCGTAATCGAAAGGCGATAAATCCAAAACGAACATTGGGACCTCACCGGTTTTGGCGTTTGATGGAGCACTTCATGCCGTCCTTAGCGCTGACAGCAAATACCGGCCCCTTGGCTGTAACAATGGGTGACCCCGCTGGCATAGGCGGTGACGTCACGCTCACTGCGTGGGCGCAACGCCATGCTGCGAACTTGTCGCCGTTTTTCATGATTGACGATCCAGAGCGATTGGCTGCATTGGCGAAAATGCTGGGGCTCTCCGTTCCCATTGTTGAGATAAAGACCCCCAATCAGGCAGTGTCGCTCTTCGAAAATGCACTGCCTGTCATGCCGCTCACGCTGAAAAAAAAATCACGCCCTGGTGTCCTGGATGCAGGGAATGCGGCCAGTGTCATGCTGTCTCTCTCGCGTGCAGTAGCATTGGCGCAAATGGGAGAAATCGCCGCGATCATCACAAACCCAATCCACAAACAAACATTGTATGAATCCGGTTTTGAACACCCTGGCCACACTGAATACCTTGCAGTTGAGACAGGTGGCACACCAATCATGATGCTGTCCTGCCCCGGATTACGCGTGGTACCGGTTACCATTCATGTCCCTCTCCGCGAGGTATCAGCAATGCTTAACCCTGAGCTGATTGTTTCGCGGGGGACCATTCTGGTACATGCGCTGAAACAGGATTTTGGTATTGGCCACCCTCGCGTTGCCGTCGCTGCATTAAACCCTCACGGCGGAGAAAGCGGTGCGTTGGGATCAGAGGAAATTGACGTGATTGCGCCTGCCGTCGCCCACCTTCAAGCGAGTGGACATGATGTGACTGGTCCTTTTCCTGCTGATACATTGTTTCATGCAGAAGCGCGCGTGCATTATGACGCAGTGCTAACCATGTATCACGACCAAGCACTGATCCCCTTGAAGACCATTGATTTTCACAATGGGGTCAACACCACATTGGGCCTCCCGATTGTACGCACCTCGCCTGACCACGGTACAGCCTGTGACATTGCTGGATCTGGCAAGGCACACCCCGGTAGTTTCATCGCGGCGCTGCGCCAAGCAGCCTTTGTCGCTGCTCAAAGGGCATCCTTTAATGATTGAAGCAGACGGCCTGCCGCCCCTTGGCGATGTAATCGCAACGCACGGTCTCGATGCAAAAAAATCTCTTGGACAAAATTTTCTCCTGGACCTCAATCTAACAGGGCGGATCGCGCGCGCTGCTGGCCCACTTCAAGATGTCACAGTCTTGGAAATTGGGCCCGGCCCTGGTGGCCTGACACGCGCCCTTCTGTCTGAAGGAGCCAAAAAAGTTGTTGCGATCGAACGTGATGAACGTTGCCTGTCGGCGCTAAAAGAAATCTCGGATTTTTATCCAGGCCGCCTGGAAATTATCGAAGGTGACGCGTTAGAAATAGATCATCGTTCACTGGTTTCCGGCCCCACGCGGGTCGTCGCCAACCTGCCGTATAATATTGCCACGCCACTGCTTACCAACTGGCTGGAGTGTGACCCCTGGCCACCTTGGTACAAGAGCCTCACGCTTATGTTCCAAAAGGAGGTCGCTGAGCGGATTGTTGCGGGTCCAGGGTCCAAAACCTACGGCCGTCTGTCTATTCTTGCTGGGTGGCGGTGTGAGGCAGATATTGCGTTCGACGTTGATCGATTGGCTTTTACACCACCACCAAAGGTCACCTCTTCCATTGTCCATCTGGAACCGCGAGCAGAACCACTTTTTGATGCGAATTTGCGTTCACTCTTTGTGATCGTGAAAGCAGCCTTCCGCCAAAGGAGGAAGATGATCCGCGCCAACATGAAAGGGTTGGGCGTAGACCCAGCGGCACTTTTTGCCCAGGCGGGTGTTGAGCCCTCAGCGCGTGCAGAGCAACTCTCCATCGAAGAATTTGCCGCACTCGCCAGGACCTACGAATCCCTAAAACACAGTTGAGTGGACCAGCCCTCCGTGCCACATTGCGCCTAAACATGATGACAGTATGTCAGGCACAATAAGTCAGGGAATTCGTTATGAAATCACAATCAATCGTCGAATATGGCGCACCACTTCAGGAAACTGAGAGTGAACTCCCCACGCCAGAGGGATCACAGGTTCTGATCAAAGTGCGCCATTGCGGCGTCTGCCATTCTGACGTTCATCTGCATGACGGTCATTTTGACCTTGGCGGTGGTAACAAGTTGGACGTAAGCGGTGGCCGCAAGCTGCCTTTTACGCTTGGACATGAAATCGAAGGCGAAATTGTTGCTGTTGGACCAGATGCTGAAGGGGCCACAGTCGGCGATCAACGCGTGGTTTTCCCATGGATCGGATGTGGTGACTGTCCCACATGCCGCCGTGGTGAAGAAAACCTGTGCAACCGGCCTCAAAACCTTGGCATTCAAATTGCTGGTGGCTATTCCACTCACGTGCTTGTCCCTCACCCGCGCTACTTGCTGGACTATACCGGCATCTCCGATGGATTGGCCGCGACCTACATGTGTTCTGGCCTTACGGCCTATTCAGCTATGAAAAAGCTTGGCGAAATCAGTCCTGAAGAACGGGTTGCTGTTGTTGGCCTTGGCGGCGTTGGCATGATGGGTTTGCAATTTGCCAAAGCCATGTTTGATGCGGCTCCTATCGGCGTAGATGTCGATGCACAAAAGCTGCAAGCAGCCATGGGTTCTGGTGCGCATGCGACCTACAATCCAAAAGACGAAGGTGCCATCAAGCAGCTTCTTGCTGACACGGATGGTGGCGTTCCTGCTGCCGTCGACTTTGTTGGCTCTGAAGCCTCGCTGAAGTTTGCCACTTCCATCGTACGTAAAGGCGGCCAGGTCGTTGTGGTCGGAATGTTCGGTGGTGGTTTTTCCATGCCGATCCCCATGTTTCCAATGCGGGCAATCACCATCGGGGGCTCATACGTTGGCTCTCTGAGCGAAACCATCGAGATGATGGACATGGTGAAATCTGGCAAAATCGACCCGATCCCGGTAGAGGAACGTCCGCTTGACCAAGCTACGAAGTCACTTGATGATCTACGCAATGGCAAAATCCTGGGCCGCGTGGTTCTGAAACCTTAAAGACAAGAAGGCCGGTCAGATCTTCAAAATCTGGCCGGTCAATTTCACTCAAGCTTCTAAAGTGCCTGCTGCAACTGTTGCACAAAGGTTCGCAAGCCCACTCGGCGGTCGCGGCGCAATCGTTCGGCGGTCAAAATGGCTTGCAGTTCAAGCAACGCCTTTTCGATCTCCACATTGACAATGATGTAATCATATTCTGCATAGTGACTAATTTCGTCAGACGCTTTCGCCATGCGTGCTGTCACAACATCAGCGGGATCCTGGGCCCGGCTGTTCAAGCGTTTTTCAAGTTCTTGACCACTCGGCGGCAAAATGAAGACCTTCACCACATCTTGTGACGCGCTTTCTTCCAGTTGCTGAGTGCCCTGCCAGTCAATGTCAAACAGGACATCGCGGCCTGCCGCCAGTGCTTCTTCAACAGGTGCCTTGGGCGTGCCATAATAGTTGTCGAAGACTTTCGCGTGTTCCAAAAATGCATCTTGATTGCGCAGAATGCCAAAATCTTCGGTGCTCAAAAACCGATAGTCAATTCCGTCAACTTCTCCCGGACGAGGTTTGCGTGTTGTTGCAGACACAGACATTGTAATCTGGTCATCCTTTTGCAGCAGCAAGCGCGACAGGGTGCTCTTGCCTGCCCCAGAAGGCGATGAGAGCACGAGCATCAAGCCACGGCGATTTATCTCAAGGTCGCTCATTCGACGTTTTGCACCTGTTCTTTTAGCTGGTCGATCACCGCTTTGAGGTCGAGGCCAATGCGTGTGAGATCTGTATCAGCCGATTTAGCACACAGAGTATTTGCCTCACGATTAAATTCCTGGCTCAAGAAATCAAGTCGTCGGCCAACGGGCTCCCCTGAGGCAATCAAATCTTGAGCTTGCGCTACATGCGCGTTCAAGCGATCCAGTTCCTCACGAATATCGGCTTTGGTGGACAGCAGAGCTGCTTCTTGGGCCAAACGCTCCTCGGAGAGTGACGGTGATGCCGTCAACAAATCATCCAGTTGCGACTTTAGCCGCGTTCGAAAAGCATCAACACTGGTTGCGGGCGATGCGGTCGCCTGTTTGGTCAGCGCGTCAATTCTGTCCACTTGCCCGGAAATAACCTCGGTGAGTTTCCGGCCCTCATCATTGCGAGCGCTGGCTAAAGCTGCCGCGACGCTTTCAAACGAGGTGAGGATAGCAGCGTGCAGCGCTGTATCGTCCCCATCACCCTCTTCCACATCGATGGTTTCCATAACACCACGCAGCGCCATCAGGCTGGCGGTGGTTGGTGCAGCGACATCAACACCAGCAGCAGTTGCCGCTTTGGCCACAACCGACGAGGCGGCCAGAACATCTGCGAGGATACCTTCATTCACCTGAAGCTTTGAGGCGGAGACCGTTCTGTCCAACTGAAAACCAGCCTGACAATTGCCGCGTCGCAAATGTTTGGCCAAAGCATTTTTCAATGGCGTTTCCAACGTTTCAAAACCAGACGGCAGACGAAAGCGACAATCCAAACCCTTGCCATTGACGCTTTTCAATTCCCAATGCCAACGATAGGCACCATGGGCCCCTTCAACGCGGGCAAATCCAGTCATGCTTTGAAGCGACATCGGAACAAACGTCCTTTCTGAGAATCGAAAAAGAAAGCGTGTGAAGTATAGCAGCGTGAATAGCGTCCCGACTATTGGCGACGGCTGCGCTCTATACGACGCCATTTTGCGACATTTCGCTCATGTTCTCTGTGCGTTTCCGCAAAAGCATGGCCGCCTGTCCCATCCGCCACAAAAAACAGTTCTGTCGTATCTGGCGGATTAAGCACGGCTGCCAGTGATGCTTCCCCTGGATTTGCAATTGCTGTCGGTGGCAGGCCGTCAATTTGATAGGTGTTGTAAGCCGTCTTCCGGTTCAACTCACTACGACGGATGGGATGTCCCAGCGGCCCCTTCCCGTCTGTAAGGCCGTAGATGATTGTCGGATCAGATTGGAGACGCATGCCACGGCGTAATCTGTTCACGAACACGGCGGCCACACGTGGGCGCTCGGCCGCAAGAGCCGTTTCTTTCTCAACAATTGAAGCCAAGATCACAGCCTCTTCCAACGTATCGATGGGAAGGTTCTCAGCGCGCGCATCCCAGAGCCTTGCCGCGACCTCATCATGGGCGGCCTGCATTTGTGCGACAATCTCAGCGCGGCTTGTTCCACGCGTAAAGAGATAGGTCTCTGGCAATAGCGAGCCTTCGCTCGGGACCTCAACCTCTTCGCCCACCAAGACAGGATCGGCAGCAATGATCTGCATGATTTCCCAGCTAGTGAGCCCCTCCGCCAGAGTGATCTTATGCAGAATGGATTTGCCGCTCTCCAAAATAGAAGCAATCTGCGCCATGCTGGCCCCGGCAGGAATGGCGTATTCACCCGCCTTCAGGTTGTTGCCTTGCTCGGTGATGCGCATGGTGAGTCGAAAGATGAGAGAGCTGGAAATGAGACCGGCATCATGGAGCCTGGCTGCCGTGGCATTGAGCCCTGTGCCATGAGGCAACAGAAACACCTGATCGCTATCGGTTTGCGCCTCGGCGTAAAATTCAGCGCGTGCGTATGCGTACAATCCCACCAAGGTTGATAGTGCAATAACCAAAGCCACAGCACCTACAAGGGCAGTGTAAATAAAGGCTTTGTGTTTTAGGAATGGCAGCTTAGGTGCAGGCGCATTGTTAGCGTCCGCTCCTTCATTGTTGTCAGAATTTTTTGCGTCTTCGCTCAAGCGTCGACTTTTTTCATAACCAGCGACGCATTGGTGCCCCCAAAGCCAAATGAATTCGACAAGACCGCGTTGATCTCTTTCTCACGTGCTTTAAGGGGGACCAGGTCCATCTCTGTTTCTATCGATGGGTTGTCGAGGTTGATGGTTGGCGGCGCAATATTGTCGCGCATTGCCAACAGCGAGAAAATCGCTTCCACAGCGCCCGCAGCCCCCAACAGGTGGCCAATAGATGATTTGGTAGATGACATTGACATCGTCTCAATGGAATTGCCAAAGAGACGAGAAATCGCACCCAGCTCAATCTCATCACCAAGTGGCGTCGAGGTCCCATGTGCGTTGACGTAATCAATATCAGATACACCCAGACTGGAATGCTTCAGTGCCATTTGCATGGACCGAAATCCACCATCTCCATCTGGCGCAGGTGACGTGATGTGGTATGCGTCACCCGACAGACCATAGCCCGCAACTTCGCCATAAATCTTGGCGCCACGGGCCTTGGCATGTTCATACTCTTCTAGGATGACTACGCCAGCACCCTCACCCATCACAAAACCATCGCGGTCTGTGTCATAGGGGCGTGAGCCTTTCTCTGGCGTGTCATTGAAGCCGGTTGAAAGCGCGCGACAGGCTGCAAAGCCTGCAATGCCGAGACGACTGATGGCGGATTCTGCGCCGCCTGCGACCATGACGTCAGCGTCGCCAAACATGATGAGACGAGAGGCATCGCCGATCGCGTGGGCCCCTGTGGAACAAGCTGTTACGACTGAGTGGTTTGGACCTTTAAGGCCGTACTTAATCGAGACGTAGCCGGACGCCAAATTGATGAGGCGACCTGGAATAAAGAACGGGCTCACGCGGCGCGGCCCTTTATCACGCAGGGTGATGGCAGCTTCTTCGATACCTGGCAGTCCGCCAATGCCGGAACCGATCATCACACCTGTGCGGCATTGCTCGTCGTGGGTCTTTGGTTCCCAGCCGCTGTCTTTCAGCGCTTGCTCGGCAGCTGACAGGCCAAAAATAATAAATTCATCAATGCGTTTGGCTTCTTTTGGTGCCACCCAATCGTCCTGAATGAACGCGCCTTCGCCTTCGCGCGGCACTTCACAGGCAATTTTGCAGGGCAAATCGTCTGTATCGAATTTGGAAATAAGGCCAGCACCAGATTCCCCGGCCAAAACGCGCTTCCACGTCGTTTCAACACCACAACCAAGCGGCGTCACCATTCCCATTCCAGTTACAACGACGCGACGCATAGGCTTCCACTCCGATACCAGCGGCACTTAATTGTCCGCTTTTCAATTCCATCAACTTCCCGGCTGAGTTTAGTGTGGTTTTCGACCAAGTAAAACCGCCAGGGCGCTTATTCTGACCTCACAAAAAGGTCAGATAAATAAACAACGGGCGCACACATCTTACGATGTAGCGCCCGTTAAATTAGTCGTGATATTAGGAGTTCGCGGAAATGAACTTCACAGCATCGCCAACAGTCAGAATTGTTTCTGCTGCATCGTCTGGAATTTCTACGCTGAACTCTTCTTCAAACGCCATAACAAGCTCGACATTGTCGAGGCTGTCTGCGCCGAGATCGTCGATGAAGCTCGCGTTTTCGCTCACTTTGTCTGCTTCTACGCCGAGATGTTCGACAACAATCTTTTTAACGCGCTCTGCAATGTCACTCATGTCCTGTCCTCAGATCTTTCGTGTTTTCACCCGGATCAACGCCCGGATTTGAATTGCTGGCACCCAATGGCACCGGTGGCTGGCCTCGCGCAGAAGCGCTTGGAATTCTATGTGCGGTCCTGAGTTTTGACACTCAGCACTACGTGGCGGATGTTCTCGCCTCTTAGCGCTGCTTTCGCAAGCAAAAATCGCGGCTTAGGTAGCACACTTTTTTCAAAGGCGCCAATTTACGCGACAAACAAACGAGAAAGCGGATTCAAAACCTTAAATAACACCTCTAACTACTTGTTCCTAATAACTTATCAGATCATTATCATGCCGCCGTTCACATGAATTGTCTGACCGGTCACATAAGCCGCTTCTGGGGAGGCCAGATAAAGGGCGGCGGCTGCAATCTCTTCACTTGAGCCCATTCGGCCCATGGGAATCATTGCATTGACCTTTTCTTGCTGCGCGTCATTCAGCACATCCGTCATGGCTGTCGCGATAAATCCAGGCGCAATGCAGTTCACCGTGATGTTACGGGATGCCACTTCTTGTGCGATGGATTTGGTCATACCCGTAACGCCCGCTTTGGAGGCTGCATAGTTAGCCTGACCCGGGTTGCCCATTGTCCCAACAACAGATGTGATAGAGATAATGCGTCCCCAGCGTCGCTTCATCATGCCGCGCATGCATGCACGGGCAAGACGGAACGAGGCTGTGAGGTTGATCGCGATAACGTCGTCCCACTCTTCATCCTTCATGCGCATGAAGATATTGTCTTTTGTCACGCCGGCATTGTTCACAAGAATGTCGAGCTGGCCCATTGCCTCTTCCGCCTGTTTGGGCAAAGCATCTACAGCTGCACTGTCACTCAGGTTGCACGGCAGAATGTGGGTCCGCCCCCCAAGTTCAGCAGCAACAGCTTCCAGCGCTTCAACACGGGTTCCTGAAAGAGCTACCGTTGCGCCTTGCCCATGCAAACTTTTAGCAATCGCGGAGCCAATGCCACCGGAGGCACCCGTTACCAGGGCGGTTTTTCCCGTTAGATCAAACATACGCATCTCCTTCGCCCATCAGGCTTAGTCTTGATTTTGAATTAAAGGCTTTCAAGAAAGCTCGCCACATCTGCTGGTGTCCCAACAGCGCTACCGCTGATTGATTTGTCGATCCGGCGCGAGAGGCCGGTAAGCACCTTGCCTGTACCAACTTCCACAAGCTCTGTAACGCCTTGAGCGCCCAGATATTTGACGCTTTCACGCCAGCGCACCATGCCCGTCACTTGCTCCACAAGCAGCTTTTTGATTTCTTGTGGGTCAGAGACAGCCGATGCAATGACATTGGCAACCAACGGCACGCAAGGCGCTTTCATCTCTACATTGCCGAGAGCTTCCGCCATTGCGTCTGCGGCTGGCTGCATCAAAGAACAATGGAATGGCGCGCTTACGGGCAAGAGCATGGCACGCTTTGCGCCTTTTTCTTTGGCGAGTACGGCAGCGCGCTCCACGGCGGCCTTGGTGCCGGAAATCACAACCTGACCATCGGCATTGTCATTAGCGGCAGAACAAACGCCATCACCGGCAGCTTCAGCTGCAACAGACATTGCGTCTTCAAAAGAAAGGCCAAGCATTGCTGCCATTGCGCCTTCGCCAACGGGAACTGCCGCCTGCATCGCTTTGCCGCGAATTTTCAAAAGGCGCGCCGTGTCAGCCACGGTAAATGTGCCCGCAGCTGCCAGGGCCGAATATTCACCCAAAGAGTGTCCGGCGACGTAACTGGCTTTGTCTGCTAGCGACCAGCCGCCTTCTGATTCCAACACCCGCATGGCAGCGAGAGAGACAGCCATTAGAGCTGGTTGCGCATTTTCGGTCAGGGTCAGCTGGTCTTCAGGGCCTTCCCACATGAGTTGTGACAGTTTTTGGGCTAGCGCATCGTCAATTTCGTCAAATACCGCTTTGGCCGCTGGAAAGGCATCTGCCAATTCCTTGCCCATGCCTACTGCCTGGGATCCCTGTCCTGGAAAGGTAAATGCCCGCGTCATGCTGTCTCCGCTCTTATTCTTCACTATTGGTCTTCGCGCCATCAAATCGCTGAAATGTGGCCAAATTTGTTATGCTAGAGATACAGGCTGCAAATGGGCTGTCAAGCTGCGGAAATAGGTCACGCTTGCTTGTGTAAAAACCCTTGCATCATGGGCCTTCCTGCTTATAGTGCGCGACTTCAAAGCGACCCCGGTTGGGGGCTGAAGGAAGCGTCAGCTGAACAATGCAAATTGTGCTGGCAGGAGAGGTCTCCGTGCTTCCAGTGTCTCCGCCACTTTGATGCACCTTTAGAGCCTTCCGGGGCTCAAAGGGGGCTTTGCGCCGGGGTCCAGATTAGGAAAGGACAATGATATGTCTCTCTATGAGCATGTCTTTATTGCGCGCCAAGACGTGAGCGCGCAGCAGGTCGAGACACTGACAGAACAGTTCTCAGCCATCATCACCGAAAATGGCGGCACAATTGCCAAGAACGAATATTGGGGCCTTAAAAACCTCGCCTATAAGGTGAAGAAGAACCGTAAAGGTCACTACCAGCTTCTCAACATCGATGCGCCGCACGCTGCCGTTGCTGAAATGGAACGCCAGATGAGCCTGAACGAAGATATTCTTCGCCACATCACTTTGCGCGTTGATGAGCATGAAGAAGCGCCATCAGCCATGATGCAGAGCCGCAACGAGCGTCGCGGTGGACGTGGTGATCGTGATCGCGGCCCACGCGATGGCGGTTTCCGCAATGATCGTGGACCACGCGAAGATCGCCCACCACGTGAAGACCGGGCGCCACGCGCAGCAGCACCTGCTGCTGAGGCTGCTCCCGCACCGGCTGCTGAAGCAGCTCCAGCTCCAGCCGAAGAAGGGAAAAGCGAATGAGCGTTCCACAGACACCAGCTCGTCGGCCATTTTTCCGCCGCCGGAAAACCTGTCCTTTCACTGGCACAAACGCGCCAAAGATTGACTACAAGGATGTAAAATTGCTTCAGCGTTATGTTTCTGAACGCGGCAAGATCGTTCCAAGCCGGATTACGGCTGTGTCTGCGAAAAAGCAGCGCGAGCTTGCAAAAGCAATCAAGCGGGCTCGTTTCCTTGCCTTGCTGCCGTACCTGATCGGCTAAAACTCTTGTAATCGGGCCTGAACAATTGTTTGGGCCCGGTCACACGGTATGCGAGACATTCTCGCCACTCTAATACCGTCTCGCTCACCTCCCCCCTCAAGTCTTGGAGCTACTCCTTTGCCACCATATTGGGTCATCGGCGCAGGTGCAGGGGTCATTGGTGCCCTTCTCTTTCTAACAGCTGGCGTCGGCTCTACCATTCTTGGTTTGCCGATCTACTTTGCCGCCCTGCCTGTTTTTCTGGCTGGCCTTGGCTGGGGCATGCGTGCGGCCTTTGTCGCTGCGTTTACGGGCTTTGTTATTCTCTCCTCCGTTTCCAGTTTTACAGCGGGTATCGTCTTTTTGGTCGCCGATGGGCTGGCACCGGCATGGTTGGTGCGGCTGGCCCTTCTTCATCACATTGAAACAGCGCCCAGGATCACCCCTGCAGATGCCGCACGGCTTGCCCGTAAAGACGGCGGTGCCTACCCGCCCGCCGAAACGCCCCAAGCCCCTCAGATTGAAACCACGGCAGATGTTGAATGGTATCCACCCGGCGCCTTGACCGTCTGGACGGCTCTCATCGGCGCTGGCGTCCTGATAGCCTCCGGGCTCTTCACCATGCTCATGGGCGTAGAGGGTGGTCTGGAAGGCGCACTTAGAATGCTGCTCACCGAAGATCTGCTCGAAGGGCGCGCAATTGAGTCTGTTTTACGCGATATGGGGCTTAATGCAGACCCGGAGCGAATCCTCAACCTCATCGTTATCGCCCTGCCAGCCGTGGTGGTTTTGTTCTGGAGCATGTTAACTCTGGGAAATATGTGGCTGGCACAATTCATTCTGGTTCGATCTGGCAACAATTTGCGCCCGACCCCAGATTTCAGCCAAATTGAGCTGCCAAACTTCCTTTTTGCGCTGTTTGGTGTCGCCCTTTTACTGTCTTTAGTGCCGGGTCCAGCGGCTCAATTGGGCGGTGCGATCATGATTGCGCTGCTTGTGCCATATTTTCTGTTGGGTCTTGCGGTAATCCATGCTATTTCGCGCGCTTGGACTGCCCGGATCGCAATTCTGGGCGTTTTTTACATATTGCTTATTTTTACCGGATGGCTGGTTATTCCGATCAGCCTGATTGGTTTGCTGGAGCCTTGGGTTGGTTTGCGCGCCCGGTTCGCAAGTGCTGAAGCCCAGACGGGCGAGGAGATAGAATAATGGAAATAGTTCTTCTGGAGCGGATCGAAAAGCTCGGACAGATGGGCGACGTGGTTCGCGTGAAAGACGGGTTTGCCCGTAACTTTCTGTTGCCACGTGGAAAAGCACTGCGGGCGAATAAAGCTAACCTTGCTCAGTTCGAAACACAGCGCGCACAGCTTGAAGCACGCAACCTCGAACTGAAGACTGAAGCTGGAGCTGTCCACGACAAGCTCGACGGCACAGCCATTGTTGTCATTCGCCAAGCCGGTGATAGCGGACAGCTTTATGGTTCTGTATCGCCTCGCGATATTGCACAGGGCCTGACCGAAGCCAGCTTCTCAGTTGAGCGTGGCCAGGTTATTTTGTCGGCACCGATCAAAGTGCTCGGCCTGCACAATGTATCCGTCAAACTTCACCCTGAAGTATCATCAACTGTTGTGGTCAATGTTGCCCGCACAGAAGAAGAAGCAGAAATGCAAGCGCGCGGCGAAGACATCAACGCTCAGAACGATGATGACGACGACGATTTGGATGCAAGCCTGTTCCTGGATGATGCAGAAGCATCAGATGAAGAAGGTGCTTCTGAAGAAGGCGCAGCAGAAGAAAATGCAAAAACTGGCGAAGAAGCCGAAACACCTGCTGAATAATTTTTTCGCATATTCTCCGACAAAGGGCGCTTATGCGCCCTTTTTCTATGACAATCCGGTTCTATGACAAACCGGATCTTTTTTTACGCGCTTGATTACAGGCAAAAATGCGGTTTCAATATACTCCGTGGTCTGCTGTTTAGGGGGGCGCTTACAATTTCAGAGCAACCTCTGAGCTAAGCGCAAATAGCAACAGGCAGCCCAAGGGGACGGATGCTGCCTGCCACCTGAACAACAGGAGGTTTTGCTGTGTTTGCATTCGTACTCGACCAATTGATAAGCCACGGTTCGCTAACTCTGATCAATGCGTCAGGCGAACAACGGCATTTTGGCGACGGCACGGGCCCGTCGGTTACCATGAGGTTGCACTCCAAATCGATAGACTGGCAACTGGCCTACAATCCCTATTTGAAATTGGGCGAGGCTTATATGGATGGCCTGCTCACCATTGATGCTCCTCACCGAATATATGACGCGCTGGACATCATTCTCAGCAATGTAGGGATCGGGTGGGCGCACCCGCTGGCAAGAGTGATAGGTCGCATCCGACGCGCAAAACGTCGCATTGACCAATTCAATCCCGTCTCCCGCGCGCGGGCGAACGTTGCCCATCACTATGATCTGGACATGGGTTTGTATGATCTGTTTCTGGACGAAGACAGGCAATATTCCTGCGGCTACTTCGAAACGCCAGAGACAGATCTAGAAACCGCCCAGCTTGCCAAGAAAGATCACATCATGACAAAGCTGCACGCTGGACCCGGCATGCGCATTCTGGATATTGGATGCGGTTGGGGAGGCATGGCGCTTTATCTGGCAAAGCAGACAGGTGCGCATGTAACAGGCGTCACCCTAAGCGAAGAACAACATAAAGTTGCAACCGAACGGGTTCAGGCGGCGGGCCTTTCCCATCTAGTTGACATCCGCTTGCAGGACTACCGGCATGTAGACACGTGTTTTGACCGCATCGTGTCAGTGGGCATGTATGAGCATGTGGGTGTTCACCATTATGATGAGTTTGCCGCCAAACTACACGCGCTTCTCTCCTCCAATGGCGTCGCCTTGATCCACACAATCGGTCGCCTGGACGCACCGGGCGCTACAAATCCGTGGCTCGCCAAGTATATTTTCCCAGGAGGCTACATTCCAGCGTTGAGCGAAGTCTCCCCTACTTTGGAGCGACATGGATTGCTTCTAAATGACCTGGAAGTTCTCCGCCTGCATTATGCCGAAACCTTGCGACACTGGAGAACGCGTTTTCTGACGCGTTGGGACGATGCAGTCTCACTCTACGATGAGCGGTTCGCGCGCATGTGGGAGTTCTACCTAGCTGGGTCAGAAACATCCTTTCGCCATGAAGGAATGGTCGTCTTTCAGTTCCAGCTCACACGGGAAATTGAGACCCTGCCGCTGACAAGGGACTATTTGATCGGTGCGCCACCGCCTGATCACAGCTCAAAAGTTATCCCCATGACCCACAGGCAGCGAAATTAGTTCAACGAATATCGATCGGGCGGCTTCCGCCTCACTCTCCATTGACGTAAAATGCGGGCATGGAAAACACCCTGCCCGTATATGACGCCGAGGTAAGCACAAGCGATGAGTATCGTGTTGCACCTCATAATATTGAAGCCGAGCAGGCGCTGCTGGGTGCCCTTCTGATCAATAATGATGCGTTTGACCGGGTCGCCTCCTTCCTGGAAGTCACTCACTTTTATGAACCGCTTCACGCGCGCATTTATGAAGCGGTCGCGAAACTGGTTTCTGGCGGGCACATTGCCACCCCTGTCACCTTGAAAAGCTACTTTGATGCGGATGAAGCACTGCAGGAAGTTGGTGGATCTCAATATCTGGCCCGGTTGGCAGGCGCTGCGACCACCATCATCAATGTGGCTGAATATGGCCGCACAATTTACGATCTGGCTGTGCGCCGTGACCTGATCCGCATCGGTGAAGAAATGCATGTTCGTGCATATGATTCGCCCGTCGATGATCCACCGGCCTCACAGATTATGGACGCAGAGCAATCGCTCTATTCGTTGGCCGAAAAAGGCAAATACGAAGGCGGCTTTCAAAGTTTCTCCGAATCCATGCGAGTGGCCATTGATATGGCAGCGGCGGCCTATGAACGCGATGGCGGCCTGAGTGGTATTTCCACCGGCCTCAACAGCATTGATGAGCTGATGGGTGGGCTTCAACCTTCTGACCTTATTATTGTGGCGGGACGCCCTTCTATGGGCAAAACAGCACTGGCCACCAACATTGCTTTCAACGTTGCCAAAAATTACAAAGCCGAACATCATACCGATGGCACGGTTGAGGTTAAAGACGGCGGCATTGTCGGGTTCTTCTCTCTCGAAATGTCTGCCGAACAATTGGCAACACGCCTGCTTTCAGAACAGTCACGCATTTCGTCTGGCAAAATCCGCCGCGGTAAGATTGATGAGCACGAATGGCATCAATTTGTGGAAGCCAGTCGCGAGCTGGAAGGCATTCCCCTCTACATTGATGACACGGGCGGCCTGACGATCGCATCACTGGCAGCGCGCGCTCGTAAGTTGAAACGCCAACGTGGGCTCGGTCTTCTTGTCATCGATTATATTCAACTGCTTTCAGGCTCCGGCAAAGACGGCGGCAACCGTGTGCAGGAAGTGACTGAAATCACCACCGGCCTCAAAGCATTGGCCAAGGAACTGGCGGTGCCGGTCATGGCGTTGTCCCAATTATCTCGTCAGGTGGAATCACGCGACGACAAGCGGCCTCAATTGTCTGACTTGCGTGAATCTGGATCGATTGAGCAAGATGCGGACGTGGTCACTTTCGTTTACCGCGAAGAATATTACGTGTCACGTCGCGAGCCGACAGAGGGAACACCAGACCATTTGCAATGGCAAGCGGACATGGAACAAGTGTTTGGCAAAGCCGAAGTCATCGTCGGCAAACAACGCCACGGCCCAACGGGCACGATCAAACTTCAGTTCGAGAATGAGATCACCCGCTTTAGTGACCTGGCTCTTGAAGATCGTCTTCCTGAGCGTATGGAGTAAGTCAGTTTGTCAGACGCCAATTCGGAAGAAAACATGCGCACCGCGCGTGATGCTGCTTCTGGAGGTACATTGTGCATCGACCTGGATGCGATCTGTGACAATTATAAATTCATCCAATCAAAGACCTCTGCGGAGGTTTCGGCCTGCGTGAAGGCGGATGGCTATGGCCTTGGACTGCTCCAAGTCGCACGGGCTTTATCTGCAGTGAAATGCACCACTTTCTTTGTTGCCAGCGTTGAAGAAGGCGGGCTTTTGCGCAGCATTTTACCAGATGCAACCATCTATGTTTTGAACGGCCTGTTTGCAGGTTCAGAAGCGGCCTTTGTAGAAGACAGGCTTCGCCCCTGCCTATCTAGCCTGGACGAAGTGCGCGAATGGTCAGGTTTTTGCAAATCGGTCGGGCCAAGACCGGCGGCTCTTCATGGTGATACAGGCATTCACCGATTGGGTTTTAGAGCGAGCGACGCCGCAACAATCGCAACACTCGCAGACAGCTTCAATGCAACTTTATTGATGAGCCATTTGGCCTGCGCAGATGATACGGGCAATCCGCTTAACAAAACCCAACGCGAGCGGTTTGAGAGAATACGGTCATGTTTTCCAAAAACACCCGCCAGCCTTTGCAACACAGCTGGTGTCTTTCTTGGGCCCGATTTTCAATATGATTTGGTGAGACCTGGGATTGGCCTCTATGGCGGCAATCCATTTGGCAACCCAACACACATTCGAGGCCACCCGTTCAAGCCAGTAGTCACGCTGTCGGCGCGGATTATGCGGGTCACCGAAATCGAGCCGGGAGAAACTGTTGGCTACGGCGCAACATTTGTTGCCGAACGCCCTACCCGGGTCGCAACCTTGGCGGCAGGATATGCGGACGGATATTTTCGAGCTCTCGGCAGTTCAGATGGCAGTGGCCTGTCCGTCCAGATCGGGGGCAAGCCTGCTCCCGTGATCGGACGTATTTCGATGGATATGATCACGGTAGATGTGACCGAGCTGCCGCAGGCGAGCATAAAACGCGGTAATTTTGCTGAACTTATTGGTCCAGATGTCACTATTGGCGATATTGGGCGGGCTGCTGGCACTATTGGTTACGAAGTACTTACACGTTTGGGCTATCGGTATAGGCGGACGTATATTTCTAAGACTGACACTTCTAAGACTGAGATCGGTGCCGCGTGAGCGATCAGATCAAGCAAGGGGCAAATTTGTGAATCCATTGGCGATCATTGGGCGCGTAGTTCTGACTACGTTTGGCGAAACAGGACGGCTTTCTGTATTCACTTACAAAGGCCTGTCTCACACCGTCCGCCCCCCATTCTATTGGCGCCTAATTGCCCAGCAAATAATGCGCATCGGCTATTTCTCTTTGCCCGTCGTCGCCTTAACTGCCTTTTTCACCGGCGGCGTTCTGGCCCTGCAAATCTTTTATGGCAGCGATCAATTTAACTCCGAGAGCATAGTTGCGACGATCGTGGCGCTTGGTATCACACGTGAGCTTGGACCTGTTCTTGGGGGATTGATGGTCGCGGGCCGCGTCTCAGCAGCCATTGCAGCCGAACTTGGCACAATGCGGGTCACAGAACAGATTGATGCTCTCACCACACTTGCGACAAACCCCTTCAAGTATCTGGTGGTACCCCGCGTCGTTGCCGCCGTGATTACGCTGCCCGTATTGGTTTTTATTGGCGACGTGATCGGCATATTGGGCGGCTTTGTCGTCGGGACGCAAACCCTGGACTTTAATGCTGGTGTATATGTCAAAACGACCGTCGATTTCCTTGAGCTTGATGACATCACCTCCGGTCTCATTAAGTCTGCGGTATTTGGCCTCATCATTGCCATCATGGGGTGCTACCAGGGCTTCCACAGTAAAGGTGGTGCGCAAGGTGTTGGCCGCGCGACAACAAATGCTGTCGTGACCTCTTCCATCCTCATTCTTGCGTCGAATTATGTGATGACGTCCCTTTTCTTTTCGTCGTAAGGCAGCCGCATGAGCTCTTTCAAAACAACAAAAGACTTAAAGATCGACTTGGCGGGTGTCAGCAAACGCTTTGGCAAAAAAGTGGTTCTCAACAATCTTTCGCTCAGTGTGCCGAAAGGAAAATCGCTCGTCGTCATTGGTGGTTCGGGCAGCGGCAAGTCTGTGATGCTGAAATGTATCTTGGGGCTCATCAAGCCGGAAAAGGGGTGCATCAAAGTTGATGGCCGGGACGTGATGAAAGCAAGTCCAAAAGAACGCGAAGGCATTCTCACAAAATTTGGCATGTTGTTTCAAAATGCCGCACTGTTTGACAGTTTACCGGTCTGGGAAAACGTTGCCTTCGGCTTGATCCATGGTCGGCACATGAAACGCAAAGACGCCAAAGAAATTGCGATAGAAAAGTTGGGCCAAGTTGGCTTGACCCCTGAAGTTGGTGCTCTTTACCCAGCGGAACTTTCAGGCGGCATGCAAAAACGCGTCGGGCTTGCCCGTGCCATCGCCACCGAGCCAGAAATCATCTTTTTTGATGAACCCACGACCGGGCTTGACCCCATCATGGCCGACGTCATCAACGATCTAATTGTATCCAGTGTGAAAGACTTAGGCGCGACGGCATTGTCCATCACACACGACATGGCCAGTGCCCGCAAAATCGCCGATTATATTGCCATGATCTACAAAGGTGAGATTATCTGGGTTGGCTCACGCGACGAAATTGACAATAGTGGCAATGAATATGTGGATCAGTTCATCAATGGTCGGGCGGACGGCCCTATCCAAATGGATGTGCTAAAACCTTAAGCAGAAACTCACCTGCGTGATTCATCTCGCTGCCTAATCTCCCAAAGGACGCTTATGGCCAAAGCTCGCCGTCAATATGTCTGCCAATCTTGTGGCGCTATGACTCCACAATGGGCTGGCCGGTGCGACGCGTGCGGTGAGTGGAATTCGCTCATGGAAGAAGCCGGTGAAAGCTCGGGCGTCGCAGGCGGCCCCGCCGCCAAAATGAGCAATAAGAAGAAGGGGCGCCAAATTGCGCTGGTGCCCTTGGCTGGCGAGGCCGCGGAAACACCGAGACGCACAACCGGCGTAAAAGAATTTGACCGCGTGCTCGGCGGCGGTCTGGTAGCGGGCTCTGCCATATTGGTCGGCGGCGACCCGGGTATCGGCAAATCCACACTTCTCTTGCAGGCTATGGCGACACTGGCGCGGCAAGGGGCTAATGCCGTCTATATCTCTGGCGAGGAAGCCATAGAGCAAGTGCGCCTGCGCGCGCGCAGGCTCAAGCTCGACGATGCCCCTGTTTCACTTGGTGCCGAAACCAATATCAAAGACATTTTGGCCACCTTGCAAGAAGGAACCGCACCAGACGCCATTGTGATCGATTCCATTCAAACAATGTGGAGCGACACATTGGAGGCGGCACCCGGCACCGTCTCACAGGTTCGTGCGACGGCCCAGGAAATGGTCCGCTATGCCAAAAAATCTGGTGCTGCCATGATCATCGTCGGGCATGTTACCAAAGACGGTCAGATCGCCGGTCCCAAGGTCGTCGAGCACATGGTGGATACGGTGCTTTATTTTGAGGGTGAACGGGGCCACCATTTCCGTGTCCTGCGTGCGGTTAAAAACCGCTTTGGGCCCGCCAATGAGATTGGTGTTTTTGAGATGGCCGAACGCGGCCTCATGGAAGTCGCTAACCCCTCTGCTCTCTTCATTGGCGAACGTGAAAAGGATACGAGCGGCACATCTGTCTTTGCCGGCATCGAGGGAACACGTCCTGTCCTGGTGGAAATTCAGGCGCTTGTGGCGCAAAGCTCGTTGGGCACGCCCAGGCGCGCCGTTGTGGGCTGGGATGGCGGCAGATTGTCAATGATCCTTGCCGTACTGGACGCGCGTTGTGGGCTCACCATTGGTGGCCAGGATGTCTATTTGAATGTTGCTGGCGGACTGCGCATTGGTGAACCAGCGGCGGACTTGGCCGTTGCAAGCGCGTTGATCTCCTCGCTCTCTGGCATGGCCATACCACAAGACACAGTTATATTTGGCGAAATTTCTCTTTCAGGATCAATTCGCCCTGTCAGCCAAATGGAGGCTCGCTTGAAAGAAGCTGAAAAGCTTGGCTTCAAGCGGGCTATTCTGCCCAAAGTCGCAGGACGGTTGAAACCTGCCTCGGGCAAATTAAAATTGACCGAGATGGAAGACTTAGGCGATTTGATTGCGCATCTTTCAACTAAAGACCTGACAGTGACGAAAACACCAACAAATAATGAGGACCTCACCGGGTGACGTTGGCTTCTGACACGCGTAGACTGGTCTTTTGTGGTGTTTGCGTTGGGGAGGCTATGCCCTCATGACCCTTTTTGATATTGCCGTCATTGCCGTCATGGTGATTTCTGGCCTGTTGGCTATGGTGCGTGGGTTTGCCAGTGAAATACTGTCGATCCTCTCTTGGGTCGTGGCAGCGTTGGCTGCCCTCCTGCTCTACCCCCTTCTGCTGCCGCTGGTGCAAACCATCGTTGATCCCTACTGGATTGCCCTCATCATTTCAGCAGTTACAATATTCGTGGTGGTTTATGTGGCGATTTCAGCCCTCACCTTCCGCTGGATGGACCGCGCACACGGCGGAGACATTGGATTTCTGGATCGCTCCTTAGGGTTCATCTTTGGTATCGCACGTGGGTTGTTCGTGGTTTCCATCGCTTTTCTGTTCTTTATTTGGCTCGTTCCCAATCGTGACGATCAACCAGATTGGATCAAAGATGCGCGATTGATGCCATTGGTTGGTTTTACCGCTGACGCACTGGGGTCCCTTGCGGCACGCCAATCCACGGCTCCAACACAACCATTCTTCACGCCGCAAGGACAAAGAACGGCGCCTGTCACTGAAGAGCCACAATCAAGCACTGACAGCGACGATACGACAGGGTATAAGCCTTCCGAACGGAGGGGGCTCGATCAACTTTTCGATGCCACACAGGAATAGAGGTCGATATCGTTCGATGTCCGCAACAGGTTCCCAAGACCCATTTCCCCAGGACCCCGAGGGCCTACCACATGCCTCACGATGACCATCACGCATCAACCAACGAAGCCAGTGTCAGCCTGACACACGACGAACTCAACGCAGATAGCCTGCGCGAAGAGTGCGGCGTATTTGGCATTTTCGGCCACAACGACGCCGCAGCCCTCACAGCACTGGGCATGCACGCACTGCAGCACCGCGGACAAGAAGCCGCAGGGCTTGTTTCATTCGATGGAAAAAACTTCCATTCAGAACGCCGCTCCGGCCTCGTTGGCGATCACTTTACAAGCCCTAAGGTCATGGACCGGTTGGTTGGTGACGCCGCTATTGGCCATGTTCGTTATTCCACGACAGGCGGCACCATCCTACGCAATATACAACCCTTGTTTGCTGATCTCTGGGGCGGCGGTTTTGCCATTGCTCACAATGGTAATCTGACAAATGCCCTGACGCTCCGTGACGACCTTGTTCGTTCAGGTGCCATCTTCCAATCCACCTCAGACACAGAGGTTGTCTTGCAATTGGTGGCACGTGGACGCCATGATCGGACAATGAACCGGTTTGTCGACGCCCTTCGTCAAATCCAAGGTGCTTATGCCCTTGTCGCCATGACCAATAAAAAATTGATTGGTGCGCGCGATCCCCTTGGCATTCGTCCGTTGATCCTCGGCGAACTTGATGGTGCTGCAATTCTATGTTCTGAAACCGTCGCGCTGGATATCATTGGTGCGAAGTTCGTTCGGGAAATTGAACCAGGCGAAGTGATCGTCTGTACGAAGGATGGTGTTGAAAGCCTTCACCCCTTCCCGCCCATGCGGCCACGCCCGTGCGTGTTTGAGTATATTTACTTTGCACGCCCAGACAGCATTGTCGGCGGCAAAAGCGTTTACAATGTGCGCAGGCAGACCGGGCAAGAGCTTGCCCGTGAAAGCCATGTGGACGCCGACGTTGTGATCCCCGTGCCTGATAGCGGCGTTCCGGCTGCCATCGGATATGCGGCTGAATCGAATATTCCTTTCGAGCTCGGTATCATTCGCAACCATTATGTTGGCCGTACCTTCATTGAGCCAACCCAGCATATTCGTGCCCTTGGTGTGCGCTTGAAGCATAACGCCAACAAAGCCCTGGTCGAGGGCAAGCGCATCATCCTTGTCGATGACAGCATTGTGCGCGGTACGACTTCCGCAAAAATTGTGAAAATGATGTACGAGGCCGGAGCGAAGGAAGTGCACATGCGCATCTCAAGTCCACCGATAACACATCCTGATTTTTACGGCATTGATACGCCTGACCGAGATCAGCTGCTGGCAGCCAATTATGATCTGGAAGGCATGCGCAACTACATTGGCGTCGACAGCCTTGCTTTTGTTTCCGTTGACGGACTTTATCGCGCTCTGGGGTATGACGGCCGGGACAATGAAAACCCGCAGTTTGCAGACCATTATTTCACCGGGGATTACCCAACAAACCTCGTTGACCATCATCAAGAAAAACGCTCAGCACAGCTTTCGCTTCTGACGGAAATTGCCTAGAGCCCGATCAGGACGCGACAAGACGATATGACCGACCGACTAAAAGACCGCCTTGCCCTCGTTACGGGTGCTTCACGTGGCATCGGACGCGCTGCGACACTTGCCCTCGCAGCCGAAGGGGCACATGTCATCCTCATCGCTCGGACCGTGGGCGGGCTCGAAGAAGTTGACGATGAAATCCAGAAGGCGGGTGGTAAAGCGACGCTCGTGCCGCTTGACCTCACGGACTATGATGCACTTGATCGATTGGGAGCGACAATTTTTGAGCGTTGGGGCAAACTCGACATCCTCATCGGCAACGCTGGCATCCTCGGCCCGCTAACCCCGATCACTCATGTCTCTCCCGATGAATTCGACAAGGTGGTGGCTGTCAATGTAACCGCTAATTATCGCCTCATCCGTTCACTTGATCCCCTCTTGCAACGCTCAGATGCAGGCCGGGCAGTTTTTGTCACTTCCGGTGCTGCTCACAAATGCAAACCGTTTTGGGGACCATACTCTGTCACCAAAGCCGCACTTCAAGCCATGGTGAAGACATGGGCACATGAGACAGAAAAAACTGAATTGCGGGTCAATCTGCTAAGTCCAGGCCCGGTTGCTACTCAAATGCGGGCTAAGGCGATGCCGGGCGAAGATCCTAAAACCCTGCCACAACCGGCAGATTTGGCAGGCCTATTCCTTGATCTTGTTAGTTCGGAATGCACGCAACATGGCGACATTGTTACCTTTGAGCGCACCACCTGAAACCAAAATGACATTTTGCAGATGAACTAAGTGTCGTTAGCTCATTTTGCGTTTTTTGGCTTTTTCCGCATACGGGTTGCTACCAGACCGCAAGAACATGCGGATAGGCACGCCTGGCAGATCAAAAGTCTCACGCAGCGCATTCACCAGATAGCGTTTGTACGACGTAGGCACTTCATGCGCCCTGCTTGAAAAAATGGCGAACGTCGGTGGCCTGCTTTTCACCTGGGTCATATAACGCAAAGTCACCGGACGTCCACGTGACGCCGGTGGCGCGTGTTTGGCCACAACGACATCCAACCACTTGTTGAGCTTGGCCGTTGCAATGCGACCGTTCCAGACGTCATGAACCTTGATGATGGCGGGCATCAGCTTGTCCACGCCACGACCTGTGAGCGCTGAGAAAGTGATGATGGGTACACCCCGTACCTGAGGCAAAAGCCGCCCGAGTTTTTCTTTCAGGTCTTCCATCACGACCTGCGGCTCGTCCACCTTGTCCCATTTGTTAACAGCGATGAGCAGCGACCGACCTTCTTGTTCAACAAGATCCGTGATGTGCAAATCCTGCTTTTCAAAAGGAATGGTTGCGTCGATTAGGATGACAACGACTTCGGCAAACTTAACCGCGCGAAGCGCATCCGCAACTGAGAGCTTTTCCAATTTCTTGGTCACACGCGCGCGTTTTCTCAAACCGGCGGTGTCGAACAATTTCACCTTACGGTTGCGCCATTCCCATTCAATGCCAATTGCATCGCGGGTTATGCCAGCTTCTGGCCCGGTGAGCATTCGGTCTTCGCCCAACAGTTTGTTGATGAGCGTCGATTTCCCGGCATTTGGACGTCCGACGACCGCAACCCGCAACGGAATTTCAAGATCAGGCTCATAAGGAACATCCGGGTCAAATTCTTCGCGCCCTTCGGTTTCCTCAAACGCACGCTCCGCTTTTTCGGCAGCCTCAGCGGCGCGCGCAAATGGCAGCAATGCATCGTATAGATCGCCCAGACCTTCACCATGTTCAGCGGACAGTGGAAGAGGCGCGCCAAAACCCAATTCATAGGCTTCCAGACGACCGGCCTTGCCAGCCCCACCTTCGCACTTGTTGGCGGCAACAATGAGAGGTGTTTCTGTTTTTCTGAGCAGCCTTGCAAAATAGGAATCCGCAGGCGTGATGCCAGCGCGCGCATCAACAAGCAGCAGGCAAACATCCGCCTCTGCAATAGCCACTTCGGTCTGGCGGCGCATGCGCGCTTCGAGAGCGTCACCCTTCGCGTCTTCAAGACCAGCGGTGTCGACAATGATGAATTCCAGGTCAGCAAGGCGCGCTTCGCCTTCGCGGCGATCTCTCGTCACCCCCGGTGTATCATCGACCAATGCCAGCTTTTTGCCAACTAATCGGTTGAACAGCGTTGATTTTCCGACATTGGGTCGGCCTACAATGGCAAGTTTGAACGGCATAATATTAGCCCTGATGTCTCAGGGTCCTTTCCAAATCTCCTGCGGAGCTGTTGCTACAGTCTCCAGCGGAGCTGCCGGTCTCTTACAGACTTTATTTCAGTGCCACAAGCCGTGCGTCATCCGTTAGGACATAAAGTATCTCATTGGCCAGAATTGGAGCCACAAATACACCATCAGGAAGTTCAATTTTTCCCAGTAATTCGCCGGTATATGGCGACAATGACGCGGCTTCGCCGGTCGAGGAAACAAGAACGAGCCTGTCACCAGCTAAGACGGGACCGCTCCATTCAATTGGTCCTCTGCGGCTTTCTTCGTCTTCAAATCGGTCCAGCTTGTGTATCCAACGGATACGGCCATCACGCCGGGATAAAGCCACTACTTCTGCATCCAGGGTTACGATGAAAATAAAGCCACCGGCGACCCAGGGCGTTTGTACACCTGCGATATTGCGCGTCCAAACCCGCTCACCTGTGCGAATGTCAATGGAAACCGCGCGACCAGAATGACTGACGGCATAGACCCGACCCCGGTCAATCACCGGGCGCCCAGAAATATCGTTCAGTTCCGTCAATGATGTGACATTGCCAGTCCGCGTCAAACTATCAGACCAGAGTGAGTTTCCATTTTCGACCCGCAAAGCAAACAGCTCACCGGAAGAATAGGGCGCAATCACAATGGAACCAGAGACTGCCGGAGATGTTGCGGCCAGAATCCCAGCGCTTTCCGTGATCCCACGGTGGCGCCACAGGATTTCTCCATCTGTGGCATTCAGGCAGATCATCTGATTGTCGGAGGTAATGGTAAAGACGCGTCCGCCATTGACAGTCGGCGCTGCGCGATAAGGCGTTCCAGCCCGCGTCCGCCACACTATCTCGCCAGATGCTGCATCCAACGCGACCACTTCACCAAAGCCAGTGGTAACGAATAAACGACCATTTTCAAAGGCGGCACCCCCGCCACGACCTTCATCCGAATCTTCTTCTTCGGGTGTCAGATCAACGTCCCAGAGCGCTTTGCCCGTGGCCGCGTCAAATGCGCCAATGCTTGTTTCCGCATCAAGGACAAAAACACTTCCCACCGCCAAAATAGGGGCTGTTGCCAGCAGGCTTCCGCCGCCAGAACCTGCGCCAGCATCCGCCTGCCAAAGCTCATCAAGCGACCCAGAGGCCTGCAAATGGTGCATGGCATTGTCTGCATAACCGCCTGGCTGAGGCCAATCATTGTTCAAGTACGGCCGGGGCAAAACCACTTCAAGTGACGCAATCCGAGGATCAGCCTCCAGCGAGCGCTCAAGCGCCATTACCGAAATTCGTTCGCCAGGCAAACGCTCGCCTGTCTCTGAGCTTACCAAGTCAGAAATTGTGTCGCAGCCAGACAGGCTGGCCAACGCAATGATCCCAACAAACGCTGTACGCATCTTAATCATTCGGCTTCCTCTGACGCTTCTTCAGTAACGGCATCTTGTTCGTTTGGCATATCTGCCGCTGCTGAACCTTCACTTTGACCTTCTTCAACCGGGACCACTACCGGCTCCACAGTTGGAAGGTGAGGTTCAATCAAGGCGATCATGATATGCGCGCGATCACGTACGCCCGGCGTTGATGTTGGATCATCGACGATTTCCTGAAACAAAATATGAGCTTGCGGGTACTTTTGCTCACGATAGGCGCCAAGCCCCAGCACTTCACGGGCTGGGTTGCGCCAAGGTTCCTCAGCACCCGTTAACGGCAGCAATCGCCCGGCAAGGTCATCATAACTCGTGCGACCAACCAACAGTGTACCTGATTTCACCCGTGCAAGGTCCCGCAAGATGGATTCAGCGCCGCTGTCGCCAATGATCGCTTCATAAACTTCAATCGCTGCATCAATATTTCCGGCTTCTGTGAGAGATGCAGCAGAGCGCAATTGCGCGAGCGCGGCATAACCAGATGGCACACCTTCAGCTAATTCCGCAAAAATAGCGGCCGCATCTGCCCCTTCGACGGAAGCTTCTGCTTCGGCCGTTATGAACGCCTGAGCAGCCTGCTCGGCTATTGACCTTTGGTAGGAATTCCACCCAACGACCGCACTCGTCACGGCGATAATGCCGACGGCGAGAGCAATAAGGTAGATCCCGTATTTGTCCCAAAGCTGTTGTGCGCTGTCACGACGAAGGTCATCGTCAACTTCACGGAAAATGTCGGCCAAGAATTGTCTCCGAATAGAACTAGGCGTCTGCCGATGGGCAGTCAGGGCGCGTAAAGTAGCTTTATTTCAAAGGCTTGCCAACAGCTCCCCGGCACTTGAGTCCTGTTTTCCTTAATGTCCTTTTCGCCCACCCTAGCTTATTCGTCAATCCACCTTTTTCATCGAATATGTGTGCTCTTTAGCTGGAAAGGCTCTGCCCCGCACCTCGTCTGCATAGGCCTCGGCGGCACCAGCAATAGCAGCGCCTAAGGTCGCAAACTCCTTAACGAATTTTGGTGGCTTGGGCGACAGACCCAGCATGTCTTCCAGCACCAGAATTTGACCATCGCATGCAGGCGACGCGCCAATTCCGACCGTTGGGATTTTGATCTGAGCTGTAATTTTTGCGGCCAAAGGTTCTGCCATGCCTTCCAATACGACAGCAAATGCGCCTGCCTCGGAGACGACGCGTGCATCATTTTCAATACTCGCCCAGTCCTCTTCGACCCGACCCTGCGTTTTAAATCCACCCATAACATGGGTGCTTTGAGGTGTCAGACCGATGTGTGCCATCACTGGAATACCGCGGTCGGTAAGATATTTGATGGTTACGCCCATGCGTGCACCGCCTTCCATCTTCACCGCTGTGCAGCCCGTCTCCTTGATGACACGGCAGGCATTTCGAAAAGCGATTTCTGGCGATTCTTCGTAGGAGCCAAATGGCATATCAACCACGACCAATGCACGCTCTGTTCCCCTTACGACAGCGGCTCCATGGGCAATCATCATATCGAGGGTCACACCAAGTGTGTTCTCCATGCCGTACATGACCATGCCAAGGCTGTCGCCAACCAACAGGAAATCGACATATGGATCGATAAACCGCGCCGTATGTGCGTGATAGGCCGTCAGAGAGACAATGGGTGTGCTGTTCTTGTGAGCCAGAATATCTGGAACGGTAATCCGCTTAACCTGGGCGTGAACCGACATGGGGGGCATCCTCCATATTGAAATTCCGCCACTATGATCCCAACATTGAGACCTCAAAGCAAATGCCTGGCGGGGGCGTCCAATACCTGAGCATATGGGCCAATTGAGCGCCCTGGTCAAGGTCAAGCAGGCGTTTAAGTTAACGCTTATATTTCAACGGGTTAGGGCTCATTAGTGCAGGTTGTGGCTCTGCATGGGACTGTGGGTGTTTTTGAGCACAAGTTCGCGGTACATGACCGACAAAATAGCCACGGAAATAATCTGACTGAAGATTGTAACGATGGCACCGGCAATCACCGAGCCCATGTTGCCGACCAGCAATGTTACAAGACCGCCGACGATGCTAACGCCAACCGCAATACATAATAGTGCTAGAAAATTTAAAAGATGTGCGCCAAAGATGTTTGCGACATTTCCCTGGGTCGCATCCAGAATACCTTTTGCATCAACCTGGCCGTCGGTCGCTACCGCTGGTAGCAATAGAGACAATCGCAATCCATAAATCAGTCCTGCGACCATAATTACGAGGCCGACAGGTAATGTGAACAGTGCTAAGGCTGTCGCCCCACCAACCATAATGACCAGTAATCCGGGAACGGCCAAAAGAGAGAGAAAAATTGTGACCAACAAAAAGCGTGCTTCACGCTGGCCGAAACGAAAATAGACAGCCGACGTACTCGTTTCACCTAACAAGATGAATCGGTGCCAGGCGACGGCAATCATAGGCCAGAGGAAGAGCGTAATCAAAATCATTGCGGCTGTTGGCCAACCCAGCACAGCGGTGGCCATTGCTTCTGTGTCTTCCGGGCTCACGCCTTCTAACCTTGTCTGCAAATAATTTGTGTGAAGTACACTCGCAGCGACGTAAATGGCGACGGGTGCCCAGACGAGTTTCACCATCTCACCAAAATGCGACCAGGCGCCTTTGTAGGCTTCAGACACAGTCGCCGTGATATCAAGATTGCTCATGTAACGCTTCTCGTCCCAAAAAAGAATTATTGTTGTGGCACAGATATTGAAGCGCCAAGCGCCTCGGCCCGTTCGCGAAAGTCTTTGTTTTCCGGGTTCAATTCATAGGCCCGTAAGAAATCACGACGCGCGCTTTCGCTATCATTCACCGCTTCGAACAAAAGGCCACGAACATAAAAAGCCGATGGATTTTCCGGGTTAAGCTCAAGCGCCCTATTTATGTCCTGTAGACCTTCTTGCGGACGCCCCAATTCACGGTAGGCATTCGCGCGATTGGAATAGAGCAGCGCATCATCCGGTGCGATCTCCAACGCGGAAGAATAATCGATAACGGCCATTTCCAGGTTGCCGGTGTTTTTGTAAGCAACACCTCGATTTAGGAGGGCAACCACTACGTCGCCGGTTTCCAGTTCTCCAGATTGAATGGCCCGACTGCAATAATAGATCGCGAGCTTCATGTCGCCACCGTGGAACTGATCGTAACAGTTCATATTATCTTCAATGCCGTCGGCAGATGCCGTGCAAACACTCATACCCAGCGCCAAAAGCGCACCTGCCCAAATTGAGCCCCGCATCATCATTCCCTCAACAGCGTTACGTTGAGGCTGAGACTAGACGGGTTTGGCCTGTGAGAAAACAGGCGCGCTAGCGGAAATACATCATTCTTTGCTTTAGTCATCAATTTTCATGAGCGATGAAGACATCAATCTGGTGTTGATCCTCTTCAAACGCGTGTTGGAGATCGTGGATCAGATGGAACAAGGGCGGAAACTGACACCAGTCCCCGCCCCCAAACATCAGAAAAATCAGAAAAATCAGCCAACCATTTGCATGGCAAGCCATTCGGCTTTCAGCGCTGGCTTATCTTCACCTTCGATTTCAATCGTCACTTCGTATTTGATGAGGAACTGACCAGGGTTCTTTTCAACAATGCTCATGACTTTGCCAACTGCGCGCACTTTGCTATCGACCTTAACCGGTGCCAAGAAACGCACTTTATCAAAACCATAGTTCACGCCCATGAAGACACCTTCGATGACGATGCTAAAGCTCTCAGCAAAGTAAGAAAGCATCGACAGGGTTAGAAAACCGTGCGCGATTGTCGTGCCGAACGGTGTTTCTTTTGCCTTCACTGGATCAATGTGAATGAACTGATGATCGTGTGTGCAATCCGCAAACTGGTTGATCTGCTCTTGTTTCACTTCAAACCAATCGCTCGGCTCTGATTGAAAACCAACGCTTGCTGCAACTTCATCTTTTTTCACAATTTTCATATTCGTGCGCTCTCTTTGATGTGACTGTTTTCACTTTATGCTGGAAAAATCATTCCCACTCAATGGTTCCAGGTGGCTTGGATGTGATGTCATAGACGACGCGGTTGATACCGCGCACTTCGTTGATGATGCGCGTGGAAATGCGGCCCAGGAAGGAATGTTCAAACGGGTAATAGTCCGCCGTCATGCCGTCCGTTGAAGTAACCGCCCGCAATGCGCAAACATAATCATACGTGCGTGCATCGCCCATCACGCCAACGCTGCGTACTGGTAACAGCACTGCGAACGCCTGCCAAATTTCGTCGTACAGCCCCGCCTTGCGGATCTCATCGAGATAAACCGCATCCGCTTTTTGCAAAATGTCCACTTTCTCACGCGTGATCTCACCAGGAATGCGAATGGCAAGGCCGGGGCCTGGAAAAGGGTGACGACCGACAAAGGCTTCGGGCAAACCCAGCTCGCGGCCCAACACACGCACTTCATCCTTGAAGAGTTCGCGCAGCGGCTCCACCAATTTCATGTTCATGCGCTCAGGCAGGCCACCTACATTATGATGACTCTTGATCGTCACACTTGGCCCACCAGTGAACGAAACGCTTTCGATCACATCAGGATACAAAGTGCCTTGGGCAAGGAAATCCGCCCCACCGATTTTTTTAGCTTCCTCTTCAAAAACGTCAATGAAGGTAGCACCGATTATTTTGCGCTTACGTTCAGGATCGGAAACGCCTTCAAGTTTTCCCAAAAAGAGGTCGCGTGCATCGGCGTGCACTAGAGGAATATTGTAATGGTCGCGGAAGAGGTCCACCACCTCGTCCGCTTCACCCGCACGCATGACGCCGGTATCTACAAACACGCATTGCAGTTGATCTCCAATCGCCTCGTGCAGGAGAACCGCAACGACTGATGAGTCCACCCCACCGGACAGGCCGCAAATCACTTTTCCACCGCCCACTTGCGCCCGGACTTTGGCAATTTCTGTCTCGCGAAAAGCGGCCATGGTCCAGTCGCCCCGACAACCGGCGATGTTGTGCGTGAAGTTTTTCAACAGTGCCGCACCACATGCCGTGTGCACAACTTCGGGGTGAAACTGCACCGCATAAAACTTGCGGTTCTCATCCGATATGGCTGCAAATGGTGCGCCTTCTGATACGGCTACCGTTTTAAAACCATCCGGAAGCGATACCACGCGGTCGCCGTGGCTCATCCAGACTTCGGCCTTGTCGCCAACATTCAACACGCCCTCAAACAGAGCGCATTTTTCTTTTACTTCAATATCTGCGCGCCCGAACTCTTGATGGTCATGGGCTTCAACTTTGCCGCCGAGCTGCTGACACATCGTCTGCTCGCCATAACAGATGCCTAACACGGGCACCCCCATGGTGAAAACAGCGTCGGGTGCGCGAGGCGTATCAATGCCCGTTACACTGGCTGGCCCGCCAGAAAGGATGATCGCCTTTGGGTCAAACTCCTCAAGCATTTCTGCCGCGGCATTGAAGGGAACGATCTCACTGTAGACGCCACTTTCGCGCACACGCCGCGCGATCAGTTGGGTTACCTGGCTACCAAAATCAATAATCAGAATACGGTCGGTCATGCGGGTCCATCATGAGCAAGAGGTAAAATGGAAAACAGTGAGGTGGGCAAAATGCTTCCCACTCTTTGTTTATTCAGAGCGTTCTAGAATGCTGACAAAAAAGCCGTCAGTGTTCGTTGTTGCCGGTGTCAGGCGCAAGCGCGGTCCCTCAGGTGCATTTGGTTTGGTGACACCTTCTGGCCAGTTTTTGCGCCAATCGTGTTCGCTAAACTCTGGGTACTTTGCCAGGAACGCGTCAATTTGATCATCGTTTTCACTGCGCAAAATAGAACAGGTCACGTAAACTAGGCGCCCACCGGGCCGCACCAATCGCGCGCCCCGGAGCAATACTTCCACTTGCAACGCGTGATATTCATTCAGCTTTTCCTGCGTCAAATGCCACCGGCTTTCGGGATGCCTGCGCCAAGCCCCTGACCCCGTGCATGGTGCATCAACCACAACGCAATCAACCAGATTTTCCAAGTCACCCAAATCAGGATCAGCGACATTTGGATCAAACGCACGCAATGAGCGCGTTTGGATCACTTCGGTTTTGGCGCGACGTGCACGCGGTTTTAGTCGGCCCAAGCGGCGCGCATCGATGTCACATGCCAGCACAAGGCCCTTGCCATCGAGACAGGATGCCAAAGACAACGCCTTGCCCCCTGCTCCAGCACACAGGTCAACAATTTGCTCGCCAGGCTTTGCGTCCGCTACGAGACAGGCCAATTGCGAACCTTCATCTTGTATTTCAACGAAGCCGGTTTTGAATGTGTTTGTGTGCGTCACACGCGCAGCCATTTCAGCCCGCAACCCCCAAGGAGACATTGGGCTGAGTTCAGTTTCAATTCCTTCATCGGCGAGCGCCTGACGTGCTGTGTCACGATCGGCCTTTTGCACGTTCACGCGAATATCAACCGGAGCTCGGCCGTTGAGCGCTGTCATTTCTTTCAAGAAAGAAGACCCTAAGGCTTCTTTCAATGCCGGCACCAACCAGTCAGGGACATTGATCTTTGCCGTCTCGGACATCTGACCAACGCGGTCATAAAACGTATCCAACAATGCCACTTCATCTGAGCTCAATGCGTCAGGTGAAAACTTGCCGCCATCAAAGAGCACCTTGATGTCATCTCGAGAAATGCCATCACCCGCGATCAATGACCCCAGCACGAGCCTGCGTGCACTGTCACCATTCATTGCGTGAGCATAAAGAGAGCGATTTCTGAGCACATCAAACACACGCGTCTGAATGGCTGCCCGATCTTTTGAGCCCGCGTAGCGATTGTATTTCGCCCAGTGTTTCAAAACCCGATCCGTGACGCGACCTTCGCTAATCTCGTCAAGAATATCTATGGCCGCAGACAGGCGGGCAGCGGGCGTCATTTGGATGCGGATCCAAAAAATTCAGTCATGAATGTCACGAACGTGCTCCTGGGTAATTGGGTGATTCACGTGTGATGGTTACATCGTGCACATGGCTTTCATGCAGGCTGGCAGCGGATATCTTCACGAACTTGGCGCGCTCGCGGTAATCTGCCATCGTTGCAGAACCCGTGTAGCCCATGGCGGCACGAAGCCCACCCACAAGCTGATGCACAACGCTGCCAATGGGTCCTTTGTAAGGAACCTGGCCTTCAACGCCTTCAGGCACCAACTTTAATGTGTCCTGAACGTCTTTTTGGAAATAGCGGTCCGCGGAGCCAACGGCCATCGCGCCAACTGATCCCATGCCACGATAGGATTTGTAAGAGCGTCCTTGGTACAGGAATACTTCGCCCGGGCTTTCTTCGGTGCCTGCAAAAAGGGAGCCGATCATGGCACATTCAGCACCGGCTGCCATCGCTTTGGCAAGGTCGCCGGAAAACTTGATGCCGCCATCCGCGATAATGGGAATATCTGCTTTGCGCGCTTCCTCGACACAGTCAATGATGGCTGTGAGCTGAGGCACACCAACACCGGCAACTATGCGCGTTGTGCAAATGGAACCAGGACCGATGCCTACTTTCACCGCATCGGCGCCAGCGTCGATCAGCGAGCGGGCGCCTTCGGCTGTTGCCACATTGCCCGCGACAATTTGAACTGTATTCGACAGTTTTTTTGCCCGTCTCACAGCTTCGGCCACATGAATGGAATGACCATGAGCTGTGTCGATGACAATCAAGTCAGCACCTGCATCTACCAGATGAGAGGTGCGATCAAAACCGTCATCACCTACGGTAGAGGCGGCAGCAACACGCAAACGCCCTTGCTCATCTTTGCAAGCATTGGGATGGAGTTTTGCTTTCTCAATATCCTTAACCGTGATTAAGCCAACGCAGCGATATTTATCGTCCACAACGAGCAATTTCTCGATCCGGTGTTGATGGAGCAGTTTTTTTGCTCCTTCTTGATCAACACCTTCGTGAACCGTGATGAGGCTCTCATGGGTCATCAAACTACGAACGGGCTCTGATGGGTTGCTGGCAAACCGCACGTCACGGTTGGTGAGGATGCCGACAAGTTTCTGAGAAGAAGGCTCAACAACCGGAATACCAGAAATCGAATGACGCTCCATCAGGTCGAGAGCATCAGCCAAGGTGCCATCTGGGCCAATTGTGACCGGATTGACGACCATGCCGCTTTCAAAGCGTTTTACCTGACGCACTTCTTCGGCCTGTTGGGCTGGCGTCATGTTGCGATGAAGGACACCAAGTCCACCGGCTTGCGCCATGGCGATGGCAAGTCGCGACTCCGTCACAGTATCCATGGCCGCTGAAATCAGTGGAATGCCTAGTTTTATCGTGCGGGTGAGACGGGTTGATGTATCAACCTGACCCGGCATAACGCCGGATTCAGCCGGTTGTAAAAGAACATCATCGAATGTAAGGGCTTCGCGAAACATGGGGCCAACCTCCAACCAGTGCGGCGAGTGTGTGTTGGCGCTGGTGTGTAACACCTTGGATGGAAATTGCAAAGAACCATATTGTGACAGCTCGCCACATGGTGACCGGGACGACTGATCCTTCGGCAAAAGCCAGCCACCGAGCACTATTCGTTGTCTGCCGTCTTTTCTTCATCTTCGGGCCGCCCCTTAAAACCTGTAGCCAAAACGTACATTTCCGAGGAATCAGCCCTGCTGGCTGCGGGTTTTACATGGCGGACGGTGGTAAAATCCCGTTTGAGCAACGTAAGCAGGTCTTGTTCTGCCCCGCCCTGCAACACTTTGGCGCAATAAGCACCGCCTTCAATCAACACATCGTGGGCAAAAAGCGCGCCCGCCTCGGCCAAAGCCATAATTCTCAAATGGTCGGTTTGTTTGTGCCCGGTGGAAGATGCCGCCATATCGGACAGGACAACATCAGCTTCCCCGCCGAGCCATTCCTTCACCTTCAAATCGGCATCATTTTCCATAAAATCCAGCACGTAGAGCTCAGATCCGGGGATCGTATCCACTTCCTGCAGATCAATGCCAATCACCTTGCCTTTGCCATCTTCCGCATCTGTCCGCGCGACGGAAACTTGAGTCCAACCGCCAGGCGCTGCGCCCAGGTCTACGATCCGTCCACCTTTTTTGAGAAAATGATATTTATCGTCCAATTCAATCAGCTTAAACGCCGCGCGGGAACGATATCCTTGATCCTTCGCTTTTAGAACATAAGGATCGTTCAACTGACGTTGCAGCCATAAGGTAGAAGACAGTTTACGGCCGCGGGCCGTTTTCACACGTTCTCGCAGATTTCGACGTGCACCACGGCGTCCTGAGCCGGGTTTAGACTTTTTTCCCTCGGTATCGTCTGAGCCACTCATCGCGCAATATTCTTTCTCTTCAATTCGTCGCGCCATTGTCGGGCGATTGTGGCTGTTCTGAAACCATTGGCTGTGTCTTTTTTTTGCGACGACGTCTTCGTCGACGACCTCGTCTGGAACGGTTGGCCTCGTCTTCTTCCATCAGCGAGAATAAAATTCCTTCCCGCAGGCCTCTGTCTGCCACACGGAGCTTGTCTGCGGGCCATGCCCGGCAAATCGCTTCCAGAATAGCACAGCCAGCAAGTACCAGATCTGCGCGCTCAACACCAACACAAGGATGCGCTGCCCGTTCTGCTAGGTTCATCGCCAGTAGGCTTTCCGTCACCGCAGATACCTCATCCTTGGCAACCCAAGCACCGTCCACGCGTGACCGATCATAGCTTTTAAGGTCCATGTGAATGCCAGCAATGGTGGTCACAGTCCCAGACGTTCCCAACAGATGGTAAGGAAGATCACTTGCCAAATGCTCAGAAAGTCTTTTGTGAAACGGGGTAAGACGGTCGAATACATCGCCGACCATGGTTTCAAACAAATTGTGCGAAATCTCCCCGCCGCCATAGGTTTCCGCAAGCGTCACCACCCCACAAGGCAGGCTCGTCCAGTCTTTGATCAAAGCGCGTGACTTGGACTGTGGCATTGGTGTTTCTTGCTGCACCCACATCAACTCTGTGCTGCCGCCGCCAATATCGAACACCAATGCGGCGGCATGGTCTGGGTCAAGGAGCGGCGCGCAGCCGGTAACTGCCAAACGCGCCTCATCTGCGGTCGAGACGATATCCAGTTCCACGCCGGTTTCACGCTTTACGCGTTCAACAAATGCCGGACCATTGCGCGCCGTGCGACATGCCTCTGTCGCTATCGACCGGACGCGTGTCACACCTCGCCGCTCCATTTTCGCTGCGCAAACCGTCAGCGCCTCAAGCGCGCGGTCCATGGCCCCTTCACTGAGTTCACCTGAGCGCACCACGCCCTCACCCAGCCGCACGATGCGTGAATAGGCATCGATGACACGAAAGCCCTCGCGGTTGCGCTTGGCCACGAGCAACCGGCAATTGTTGGTGCCAAGGTCTATGGCCGCATAGACGGCAGGTTCAACGGGTTTGGTTTGAGGTTTTTGAGAGGCAAGAGGCTTTTCCACTGCGGTTGGAATGTTGCCCTGCCTTGCCTCACACGGAGACACAGCTGCGCCTTGCGTGGTCACAGCACCATTCTTGCCACCGCGTTTGCCACGCCGTCGCCTGCGACGTTTCCTTTTTGGCTTGCCATCCTCTTCATTGGAATCTGGTTTCCCAAAACCAATAGGTGAGGCGGCAGCTTTCGCTGGTCCACCATCCGTCACGGATGCATCTGCCTCCCCCGAAGCAGACCGGGACCCATCTCCCGTTTCTGTCACATCTTCCACCCCGGGAGTGCGATACCAATCCTGGATTTCCAGGACCAACCGCCTCGACCGAGCTCCTCTATGCTGTAGTTGTCTCGACAGTATCAGGTTCTGGAAGTCTGTGAAACGCCGGAAATTCCCACAATTTCGGGTAGTTGACGTGGCGCCTTGGCAGACATAAGTTCTGCCCTTCTCGGGAGATCTGAAGGCTCCGGTTGATGGGGAATCGTCTAATGGTAGGACGCCTGACTCTGACTCAGGTAGTCTAGGTTCGAATCCTAGTTCCCCAGCCAACTTCAAGCTAA
>Ga0209344_10000839_pt1 | contig 46372 bp, 39 predicted proteins | sample Cruoilmetagenom6_FD_187293 | JGI IMG/M metagenome (GOLD analysis project Ga0209344, IMG submission 187293) | Oil polluted marine microbial communities from Coal Oil Point, Santa Barbara, California, USA - Santa Barbara Oil Seep Sample 6 (SPAdes)... | ecosystem: Environmental > Aquatic > Marine... | reverse complement strand
CCCTTCCCGCTTGATCTTGGTGTGGATATCTGTGAGCAGTCCCTTGCGAACGTTGCCCTTGTTAGATCCAGCCTGCTTTTCGCCGTCGCCTTGGTACGCTGGTGCGAGCTCAGCTCGCAGGCATTGAGCAATCGCCTGCGTATCGTCTGGATCAAGCCCGAGCTTCTTTGCATCGTCGGCCACGAGCGCATCCTGGTTGATATGGAGCACAGCCGAGAGATAAGTTCGCAGGGCTTGGGCGTGTTGGCCCTTCTTGTCGAGCCCCTTGCTTGTTCGCCATGCCCGATTGATTGCTCGGGCATCCGCGTCCATCCGCCCGCGAGCCGCGACGAACACAAACGAGCACAGGAACACGCTCGGGCCCGACGCGATCACCCCGATCCACACCGGATCTTGCATCACCTGCGAAAGCGAGAAACTCGTCTGGCCACGCATGTCCTCCATGTTGCCGTGCGCCCAGAGCCCGGGCATCGAGTCGGTCAGCGTAACGCGTTCGATTGATTCTGACTGCGGTGCCGACGATTCAAGCCCGCCGGTGACCAACGCGTCCGAAAGTGTTACCACCTGCACCTTGCTCACTTCGAGCGGGATCGGGCTCGATGTGTAGACCTTGTAATCACCCGTCTCAGGATCAAAGGATGGGAGGGTGATCGCGGGGATCTCATCGACCGAATCAGAAAGTGCCCGAATCGTGGTCTCATAGACTCGCATCCCGTCATAGCGTGGGAGCTGCTCCCGCCATCCGCTGCTTGAAACTTTGAAATCTTCAGAGAACTCGGGCAACAGGTTCAAATCAGGCGCATCGTTCACGCCGACCATGGGTTCTTTTCCCGTGATCCGGAGGGTGAGCCCGATGGGATCACCGACATTGACCTTGGTATTGGCGGCTGTGATGTCGAGCCGATAGGTGCCGATCGCACCGTCATATCCCGCGGGGCGTCCCTGAGTAGGCACATCGATCACCCTGATTTGGATCGGGTCTGCTTGGGTGTAGGCCCGGTAGATATTCCCGGTCCCTTCGTGACGGGTGAACACCGCCCGTACCGGGCCGAACTCAAACTCGCCGAGCTGGGTGGGGGTGATGCTGAATCTGAAGGAGAGCTTGGTGAGCTCTTCGCCGTTGTGGTGACCGATATCAACCACGCCGATGACTTGTTGATCGCCGATGACAAAGCCGACCTGCTGACGCCCGTTGGTCGTCGGATCCAGACCGCGTAGCTGGAACGATTCTGGGATCGAGGTGGAGCTCAGGCTGAACTCGTTGGTCTGGTTGGCGATCCACCATACGCACTCGACTTCGGCGGTCTCATTGAGATACAGCTGTTTCCGGCTGATGGACACCTCGATCTCATCGTCATTCGATTCCCTCGGAAAGACCGTTTCGAATCTGGCTTCTTGCCCATCGTAGGTTTGCCCGTTGATCTCGATGCTCGGGGCCGGGATGACTACCACACCGGGCTCGAGGGCGGTCAGTCGGTACTGGTAGCTGAAGTTCTGATCGGTGACGGTGCGGTTGCGCCCGTTGATCACACGGATCCCGGTCGTTGAGTGTGAAGACCGCCCACGGAACTCGGCGCGCACCGAACCGGGGAACTCCACGCGTGGGGCCGAGTTGCTCTGCCCCCCGCGAACTATGACTTGATAAATGATCTCATCGCCGACATACACCCGTTCACGCGAGAGCTCGGTCGTGACATACACCTGATTGTTCTGGGCCACGGCACCGCTGCAAAGCAGCCCGAGGAAGAACACCAGAATGAACGCCATAGGTGGCGTGAACGCGGGGGGGGCAGGTCGGTTGTATGGCATAGTTTGCATCGCTCGGCTCACCAATCTTTCTTCACCTTCGTCGGACGCCCCGTTGCCTTATAGGCCTCGCGGCTCTCTCGCTCACGTCGTTCCTTATCGAGCAGCTGCTTGGCGATCTCGTCGATCTGATCGCTATCGGCGCCCTGGTCTTTCGGCTCTGATTCTTGTGATTCTTTCGATTCCTCATCTGCTGGCTTCCCAGCATCGTCCTGCTGTTCGCCTTGATCACCCTGTTCGCCTTGGCCTTGCTGCTTCGACTCATCGGCCAGCGCCTGCATCGCATCGGCGGCTTCTTTGAGTGACTGAGCCGCCTTCTCTTGCTGCTCGCCCGCTTCCTTCTGGTTACCCTCGTCCATCGCCTGCTGGGCCTTTTTCTGGGCCTCTTTGGCCTCTTCGATCTTGTCCATCACCTGCTGGGTCTTTTGAGTATCATTCTGCTGATTGATATCTTCTTGCGTTGATTCGGTCTCGGTGCAGAGTTCGGTTTGGTCTGATTTCTGCTTCTCCTGCTCATCCTCATCCTTCGGCGGTGAATCCTGTGTCTCTTGGGCCTCGGATTGCTGCTGCTCAGCAAGCTCCTTGAGCTTGTCGGCCTGTTCTTGCTGCTTCTCTTGTTGTTCCGTCTGCCGCTGTTTTTCGTCCTTGATCATCTGTTCGATCTCGGCGATTTGATCCTGGAGCTGCTTGATCTGCTGGCGTACCCGTTCGGTATTGCTCGCGGCTTGCTGGTCCTTCGGATCCAGCTCCATCACCGATCGAAACGCGCCCGCCGAAGATTGCAAAATCACGACTTGGCTCTTCAACGCTGTGAGCAGCTCGTCGATATCCTGCATCGCTTCGGCTGTGAGATTGCTGGCCATGCTTTTGGCCAAGCTATGATGGGCATGCCCAAGGTTGTAGCGAGCCCTCACTCGGATCGGCATGGTGATACCACGCTTGTCCGCGCTGCGGAACGCATTGACCGCGTCTGAATATCGCTCTGGCTGTTCATCGATCAGACCGAGGTACAGCGTCCCTAGGTTCAGGCTCGCGGCCGCAAACAGGTCGGGGTCCTCGCAACGATCACGGACCTCGATCAGCATCTCGAGTCGTTCGTCGAGTGTGACCCCAGTGTCCATGCTCTGTGTGATCCGAGCCCGTGCGATCTGCGGATCCATCGCGTCCGCCTCTGATTCGGGGGCGGGATCGCTGGTGGCGAGCATGAGTGTGAAGCATGAAAGAGCGATTTGGATCAACATGCGATGGCCTTTCGAGTGCTTGTGGGGATCAGGAGAGCGTCGATGAGCATCAATATCAGTGCCGCTGCGATGAAGTACATGAACCGCTGGGTGTACTCGACCTGAGAGGAGGTGTCGATGGTTCGCTGATCGGCTGAGGCGATGAGTTCTTGATAGACCTCGGCCAGATCGATCGTCCCGGTCCCGACTTCAAGATACACCCCGCCCGGCGAAGCCGCGGCGATGCTCCGCAGGGTCGCGCTCTCAAGCTTGGATTGTACCGGACGCCCCATATTGGAATCGTTCGAATCCGGGTTCGCCGGCACAGCCGCCCCTTTGGTCGAACCGATACCGATCGCGATAATCCGCACGCCCTGTTGCCCTGCAAGCCGAGCCGCTTCGAGCGGGAGGCTTTCTTGATCTTCGCCGTCGGAGATCAGCACAAGATCACGATAACTCTGCTGGGTGTCAATTTGATCTTCGACATAGACCATCTCCATCGTTTTACGGATCGCATCGCCGATGTTGGTGCCTCCGAGGGTCACGGTCTCGGGGCTGAGTTCTTCAAGGGCGAGTTTGAAAAAAAGTCGATCGGTGGTCAAGGGCGAAAGCACCGAAGATGAACCGGCGAAGGCGACGAGCCCGACACGATCGCTGCCCAGCTCATCAACGAGGTCATTGATCCAGAGCTTGGATTTTTCGAGTCGGCTCGGTGCGACATCGCGGGCGAGCATTGAGCGTGAGACATCAACCAAGAACACCACATCGCGCCCGCGCGATTCGAGCTCGACCTCTCGCGGATCGGATTCGGGCTGAGCAACGGCCACAGCCATCGAGCACGCCGCGAGCATCACCAAGGCCGCATGAGCCCAGGTGTTCCATCGTCGGCTGCGTCCGATGATCGACCCGAGCATGGTTGTATCGGCGATCCGTCTGGTCTTCCGCTTGCTCAAGTAGCCCAGGAGCAGGATCAGCAGGGCCAAAGCAGGGCCGGCCAGCGCGAGCCAGAGCCACTGCGGCTGGGCGAAACGCCATTCGTGACCGAGCCATTGATCGAAATCGATGGCCGCCAGTGTGCTCAGGGTGTTGTTCATACCACCCCCCGGTAAAACAGTGTCGAGCTCAGCGAGCTGAGCACAAACGCCCCAAAGCCAACGATGGCGAAGGGGAGGTAAAGCTCTCGGTAGCTTGTTGATTCGGAGATTTCGATCGTCGATCGCTCGAGCTCGTCGATCTGGGCATAGACATGTTCAAGATCGGCGACCTGATCAACGCCCCAGTATTGCCCGCCGGTCAGCTCGGCGACCGCGGTCATGCGATCGTCACTCACGGATTGGGTGTTGCCTCCGAAGAAGAAGCTATTGACGCTTGTGCCGCCGCGGATACCGATGATGTAGACCTTGATGCCCCATTCTTTGGCGAGCCCCGCCGCCTGAATGGGTGAATAAGTGCCTGCCTTGTTTTCGCCATCCGTGAGCAGCACGATCACCTTGCTCTTGAGTGCAAACTCCGGATCTTCGGCTTCCTTTCGCATCGCGTCCTCGGTCGCTTTGAGCCTCGCCGCCGCGAGCATGAGCGCATCGCCGATGGCGGTGTTGCGTTCGTTCTGCGCCTTGGGCAGCTCGATCTTGCGGATGGCTTGGACAAGCACATCGTGCGACTGGGTCAGGGGCATGAGCGTATCGGCGAAGGTCCCGAACACGATCAGCCCGAGCAGGTCACCCTTGCGCCCGTGAAGCTGGGTATTGTCACCGACCACGAACCGTTCAACGACTTGCTTGACCGCTTCAAGGCGTGAGACGCTTTGATTATCGAAATCCGCCTTCTCGTCCATCGAGCCCGAACGATCTACAACGAGTTCGAGGGCGATCGTATCTTGGCTTGATTTCACATGATCGAGTACTTCCTGCGGGCGAGCGAGGGCGATCAACAGAGCCGCGATCGCGAATGAGCCGATTGCGCTGGGGATCCATGCCGTGATGGTGCGCGTGGACCTCCCGGCTGCAGCGATCCGTGAGGGCACCGACGACATCATTCCGCGCCGACGCACGGACACCACGATCTGCTTCGTCCAGATCAGCGGGATCAACGCCCCAAAGAACAGAACCCATGGATAAGCAAACTGCCAGTTCATGCGGCCTCCGATCCGGAAGCTCTGAGCGAATGGCCGAGCAAGTCCAGCGTATGGCGGGCCATCAACTTCGCATCGAGCTCACCGGCTTGATCGTGCGAGAACCGGATGCGTTCACATTGTTCGATGAGTACTTGGATCTCGCTGGTTTGCTGGAGCCTCGGATCGAGCTTGCTCAATGCGAGGTAGAGCGTTTCGTAGGCTTGGGGGCTTTGGCCATCGGTGACCCGGGCGACCTCTTCGAGCAGGGCATAAGCCGACCGGTTCTTGGTCGCTTGATTCGTGGGGCGCGTGAGCAGATAGATGATCAACCCCGAGAGCACCAAGCCCCCGCCCAATGCCCAATACACGGCTTGATGTGTACTCTGCGACGCCATCACATCGACCGGTTCATAGAGCTGGGCAACAGGCTCCAGCTCCCCGGCGTCCTCCGCGGCGAGCACCGAATCTACCTGTATATCGAGTGGCGAGGTGGTGATCGTGCGGGCTGCCTCATCTGGATTGCTCGCGATCTCGAGCCCGAAAACCGGAACTGTGTATTCGCCGGGCAGGAAAGGTTCGATCAGGTAGTGGTGGGTGGTGATGAAACCATCGCCAGCGATACCCGTGGGGTCTTTCGTAGACTGGATCAGGTTCCACTGCGATTTGTCCCATTCTGGCTCAACGAGTTCGATGCTGTTGGGCTCTTTCCATATCACTTCGACGCTCACCGAAACCCGCTCAGCCGTGCTGATCGAATCGGTGGGGGCCCAAACCGTGAGCGTCGTCCCAGACTCAGGATCAATAACCCGGCTCGATTGGCCACTGGATACAGAATCGGTGTCTTGAGCCTGACACCCAAGGAGTATGAGCGAGCACAGGATAAACAACAGGACAAGTCTCATCGCTTGCGCATCTCCCGCTGATGAAAATACTTGACCAAGTCATCGATATAGTTGCCAGCCGTCGAGAGTTGGATCCGGTCGATCCGTGCCCGGCTCAAAGTCTCATCGATAATCGCTTGTTCGCGCATCGCTTGTTCGTGGTAGCGTCTGCGGACACGGCGCGACGCGGTATCGACCGTGAACCGCTTGCCCGTGATCGGATCGTGCATCCGGATCATGCCGGCCTTGGGTAGATCAAACTCCAGCGGGTCCGTAAGCTGGAGCGCCACAACCTCGTGCTTCTGCGAGAGCATCCGCATCGGTTTGGCCCAGGTTGGCTCGCCTGTGTTGCTCAACCCCGAGAGAAAATCCGACATCACAAAGACAATCGCGCGCCGACGGTGGGTCCTGCCGAGTTCGCTGATCGCATCGCTGAGCAGGAAGGGCGAGTTCCCCGGAGTGGCATCGATCAGCTCTCGCAGAATTCGGCGGGCGTGCTTCTTACCCTTCGACGGGCGAAGATGAAACGACTCGGCCTCTCCGGGCTGCTGGGCCAGATGCTCGGAGCCATAGATCTGGAGCCCCACACGATCATTATTGCGACCGGCTGCCAGCGTGATCACCGCACCGACCTCGCACGCGAGCTGGTGCTTGGATCGCTTGACAGAGCCGAAAGCCGTGGACAGTGTGCAATCGACCGACAGGATCACGGTGAGCTGACGCTCTTCCATAAACCGCTTGACATGAGGGTGCCCGGTGCGGGCGGTGACATTCCAGTCGATCGTGCGGACCTCGTCGCCGGGTTGATACTCGCGCACCTCGGCGAACTCGATCCCCTGCCCTTTGAATGCAGAATGATACTGCCCGCCGAACAGATCATCGACGCGGCGTCGTGCCCGGATCTCGAGCCGACGAACTTCTCTCATGAGCTCTTCGGTCAACATGTGTTAAGGCACCGCGATCCTTGCAAAGAGTTCGTTGACAATGTCCTCGCTCGACACGCCCTCGGCTTCCGCCTCGTAGCTCACCAGCACGCGGTGACGCAGCACATCGAGCCCGATGGCCTTGACATCCGATGGCGTCACGAATGATCGTCCATCCAAGAACGCATTGGCTCGGGCCGCTCTTGCCAGCGAGAGCGAAGCTCGTGGCGAAGCACCGAACTCGATCAGCTTGGGCAGGTCGAGCCTCCAGCCCACATCGTACTGAGCCGGTTCCCGGGTCGCGTGGACGAGCGAAACGATGTAGTCCTTGATCTTGTCGTCTACATAGATCCGGTTCACGAGAGCACGCGACGCTTCGATCTGTTCGAGTGACACGACCGGCCTGATCGCTTCGACATCGGCGGTGCTCATCATCCGATCAACAATCACCCGTTCGTCTTCCTTGGTCGGGTAGCCCACGCTGAGCTTGAGCATGAACCGGTCGATCTGGGCCTCGGGCAGCGGGTAGGTGCCCTCCTGCTCGATCGGGTTCTGCGTTGCGAGCACGAGGAAGGGCTTGCCGACGCTATAAGTGGTGTCGCCGATGGTCGCGGATCGTTCCTGCATCGCTTCGAGCAGGGCCGCCTGCACCTTAGCCGGGGCGCGGTTAATCTCGTCGGCCAGTACAATATTGGCAAAGATCGGGCCCTTACGGGGCGTGAAGGTCCCGTCCTTGGGGTTGTAGATGAGTGTCCCGATGACATCAGCGGGCAACAAGTCGGGCGTGAACTGGATGCGGGAGAAATCCGCCTGGCAGCCCTGGGCCAGCGTGGTGACCGTCAGTGTCTTGGCCAAGCCGGGTACGCCTTCGAGCAACACATGCCCACCCGTGAGCATCCCGATGACCAACGCACGCACCATGTGCTCTTGCCCGACCACCACCGAGCCAACAGCCGAGATCAGCTCATTGATCGGCTGGCCGATCTGAGTGACCTGCTCGTCGGTTGGTTGTGTACTGGAATGGGCCATTGCTTGGGCTGAAGTGGGGGAGTCGGTTTGCATGCGTGGGTTCTCGTTTGATCGGTTCAGCTCGGAGTTTGATTGGGCGGGCACATACCGCAGCTGCAGTAGCCTACGGGGTTCATCAGCGTTGGGTTCGGGTTTGGTTTCGCTTGGAGCTTTCCTGAGTGCCATCACACCATCGCGGATGCGCCTCATCGGCGATTCTGTCACATATTATTGATATTCAAGCGGCTTTGGTTGCCTCAATCATCAAGATTTCGAGCGAATACACCCAATTGAAAAACCCTTGTCGAGCACGCTGTATCGCGAGCCTCCAAGGGCCGTTCTTTTCTTGATTTATATAGCTGGGATCAGTTGGCTTCTGGAGCCGCACCCTGTTGGCCGCCCGGGTTGATATCAATTTCGCCGTTGCGTTCTTCGTACTGGCGCACGGCCTGCCCGAGCGACATCGCCAGACGCTTGGCGCCCGACCAGTTCATGATCACGCGTGAGCCGACATTGAAGACGATGACCGGTGCCTGGCCTGGCATCTGCATCGGGATATTCATCCCGAAGTCCATGACCAGCTCTTCGTTGGTGTTGGATGTACGGATGGTGTTTGAGTAGGTGCTCGTCATCTTGGATTCGTCGATGCGGAGCTGGACTTGCTGCTGCTGTGGTTGCTGTTCGTCAGCCATAATAAACCATCCTTAACTTTGGAAATTCGTTGGTGTTCTCGTGGGATCACAGAGCGAACTCTGCTATAGAAAATGCCGGGGGGGGGACTTGAACCCCCACTCTGTTTCCAGAAGTGGATTTTGAATCCACCGCGTCTACCGATTCCGCCACCTCGGCGTGGTGCGTCCCATCCGAGCCCTCGCCCCGATGAGTGTGGATCATAGCCCGCCAAGGGGGGACTTCAACCGCCCCGCCCGTCAACTCAGACAGTGTTTTTGACCCTCTTTTCTCCCCCGATGGGTTCGGCCAAACTCCATACGCAGAACGGTCGATGCCTACACTTCCTTTCCTGTCGGCGTTCGGCAGGGTCGATCCGGGACTCAGGCGCACGATGGCGGATCGACAGCAGTCCTGTGCGCGACATGAACCAAAGGATTCTCATGTCAGACACCGCAACCAAAAATACCGTCAACATCTCCGATGTTGGTCCCTGCCGCAAGAAAATCGTGATTGATATCCCATCGGATGTCGTCGACGGCCAGATGGAGACCGCATTCGCCTCCGTCGCCCACGAAGCCAACATCCCCGGCTTCCGCAAGGGGCACGCCCCACGCCGGCTCGTCGAGAAAAAGTTCGGCGGCTACATCAAGGACGAAACCAAGCAACGCCTGGTCTCCGCCGCTTATCAAGAAGCTGTTGAAGAGAGCGGGCTCAAGGTCCTCTCCCAGCCCAACGCCGACGCGATGGAAGACATCGTGATCGAATCCGGCAAGCCCGTCCACTTCGAGATCGAAGTCGAGGTCATGCCCGAGTTTGATCTCCCCGATCTCAAGGGTATCAAGGTCCTCAAGCCAGACTCCACCCTCCCCGACGGGCTTGTTGACGAAGAGATCAACAAGATCTCCATCAACGAGGGCTCGCTCGATGAGCGCGAAGACTCCGACAAGGGCGATTACCTCACCGGCAACGCCGTCATGACCGACTCCGAAGGCACCGAGCACTACAACATCGAAGGCGCCGTCGTCCAGATCCCCGCAGAGGGCGACGAGGGCATGATCCTGGGCGTGATCGTCCCGGACTTCGCCAAGCAGATCGGCACCCCCAAGGAGGGCGAGAAGCTCACCATCAAGCTCACCGGCCCAGAGAACCACGAAGTCGAAGCCATCCGCGGCAAAGACCTCACGGTCGCCTACGAGATTGTCAAGGTCTACCGCATCGTACCGGCCGTCATCAACGACCTGGTCGCCAAGTACGGCTTTAGCGACGAAGACCAGCTCCGCGAGATGGTGACCAACCAGCTCACTCAGCGTGCAGAGGTCCAGCAGCAGTCGGTCATGCGTCAGCAGGTCAGCAACTACCTCGCCGAGCAGATCAACTTTGATCTCCCAGAAGGGCTCACCGCCCAGCAGTCGGCCCGCAACCTCGAGCGCAGCCGCATGGAGATGATGTACAAGGGTGTGAACCCGACCGAGATCGAGCAGCACATGGCCGAGCTCCGCAACTCGTCGGCAGCCAGCGCGGCTTCGGAGCTCAAGCAGTTCTTCATCCTCAACAAGGTCTCCGAATCCATGGAGATCGAGGTCGACGAGCCAGAAGTCAACGCCCGCCTGCACCAGATGGCGATGCAGCAGAACAAGCGCCCAGAGCAGATCCGCGACGAGCTGATCAAGTCGGGCCAGGCCCAGACCCTGCTCCAGCAGATCCGTGAGCACAAGACCATCGACGCGATCCTCAAGGACGCGGAGATCGAAGAAGTCAGCGCCGAAGACTTCAACAAGGAAATGGAAAAGAAGAACGCGGCCCTCAAGTCCAAGTAAAACCGTTCACAGAAAAAACAAAGCCCTCGGCCAACGCCGGGGGCTTTTTCAATAGGTCAATGGATCGCGGAATGATCCCGAATGCTTATCCGAGCTCTTCGTCATCGTCGTATGAGTAGTCGATCGCCATCATCGTGTCGCCCGTGTTGAACGGATGGTTGACGGTGCCACAGCCCTTGCAGGCGATGCCGTGGGTGCCCGCGGGGAGTTTTTCAATGCTCTGTCCGCACCCGGCGCAGGTGATGGCATCGAGGCGCGCGGTCATCATGTTCACACTCGTGACGGCGATAGCGATCGCAGCACCGACCGCCGGGATCACCCCGACCGAGAGCACGCTGACGACCCCAAAGACCAAGATGGCCAGAGCCGCGAGGAGCGCGAATACACGCAGACGAAGTTTGAGCATCCATTGCATCGTGAAGTCTTCTCCATTCGCCCAGTATCCAGGGCGATCAAACATCAAAGCCAGACAAGCGGATCCTCCGCCGGCGGAGTATACCCGCTTTGGATGTCGCGGTGGCCTTGGACGCTCATGAATCCGTCACAGCGGGCGGTAGAGGTCAATGATTTTCCGCAGATTATCCGGGTCCTTGAGGTGGTTGACCTGCAGCTCGATCCCATCTTGCCCGGACGACGAGATCCCGATCCGCCCGACATTCATCACCCGCTGAGGGAAGGATTGATCGATCTGGATGTTGCGGATGTTGTCGTGGACGACCTCAGAGGATGACTTAGACAGAATCCCGTGGTGCATGATCGTGCGTTTGGTCGTGATCTCGAGCGAGGCATCGAGCCGATCGATCCACCAGTAGATAGTCAGCGCCAGCCCGCCCAATGCCATCGGCACAAACAACAAGTACCAGAGCCAAGAATGGTCTGTCACCGGCACCCAAACCAGCCCAACGAACCCGATTAGCGATTCGAGCACCGCCAGCGAGAACCGGATCGCCCGCGATCGGAACCAGCACCGACGGACCACCAAGACCCGGACCTCGGGCCCAAAGTCCGGCGGGAACCCGGCTTCGGCAGCTCGATCGGTGTTCTTGGAGTCCTTGATAGGCTCAGGAGCCGAAACTTCACCATCGACTCTGGGCACCCGGTTGATGTCGCCGCAACCCAGGCATTCGTGCTTGGTGCCCGCGAGGTGGTCCTCGACCTCGATCTCCATGTCGCATCTATCACATTCGAACTTGATCATGCCTGCTCCTCGCCCGGTGGGGGTCTCCGCTATTCTAAGGGAATCGGCTCAATCCCTTTCACCCATTGACATTAAAAAAGCGTCCCACGGGGGACGCTCGGGTATTGAATGCTCAACAAGCCCAGATTTAGTCGTTCCAGTTGCGGAGCGCCGGGCCGATGTACGCCACGCGTGGGCGGATCAAGCGGTTGTTGGCGTGCTGCTCCATGATGTGAGCCGCCCACCCGGTGATCCGCGAGGCCACGAAGATCGGGGTGTACTGGGGGACGGGGATGCCCATGGTGAAGTAAGTCATGCCGCAGGGGAAGTCGACATTGGGGTAGATGGTCTTCTCATCTTCCATGATCTTCTGGACCATCTCGCCGAGTTCGAAGAGCTTAACAAAGTCTTCGCCACGAGCTTCTGCTGCCTTGCGGCCCAAGCCATGAAGAATCGGAGCGCGATGATCGCCGTTCTTATACACACGATGCCCAAAGCCCATCAGCTTGCGCTTATCGGCGAATGCCTGGTGCATCCATGCGGTGACCTTGGCTGGATCATTGTCTGACCCAATGTCATTACGGATGTCAGCGAGCATTTCCATGGCCGCTTCGTTTGCACCGCCATGGAGCTTGCCCTTGAGGGCCGCGATCGCGCCGGTGACCGCGCCGTGCAGGTCACCCAGCGTGCCCGAGATCACGCGAGCGGTAAAGGTCGATGCGTTGTAATCATGCTCGGCGTAGAGCACCAGCGACACATCCATCACCTTCTCGGCTTCCGGGGTCGGCTCGCTGCCGGTCATCATGTAGAGCAGGTTGGCCGAGTGCGAGAGCTTCGCGTTGGGCGCGATAAAGTCCTTGCCGTCGATCGAGTTCTGCATATGCCCGATGATGGTCGGGATCTGGGCAAGCAGGCGCTTGGACTTACGGAGATTGGCTTCTGGAGCGTTGTCCTGGCAGTCCGAATCGAGGTGCGACAGGATCGACACCGCGGTCCGCAGGATATCCATCGGCACCGCGTACTCGTTATTGACCAGGTTGCCCGAGGTCTTGAGGAAATCGACGACCGCGCCCGGGAGCGCACGCAGCGCGGTCAGCTCGTCCTTGAATGCCTGGAGTTCAGAGCTTGATGGCTTGTGACCGACGAGGAGCAAGAACGCGACTTCTTCGAACGATGCGTTGGCCGCGAGGTCAGCGATCTCGTAGCCGCGGTAGACCAGCGAGGTCTGCTCGACATTACAAATTTCGGTCTCGCCGGCGATGACGCCCTCGAGCCCCTTTGCGTGGGTGGCAGTGGTCATGATTCGGTATTCCTTCTCTCATGCTCATTACGAGCGTGGTCGGACGCGATCCCCAATGGGTAATCCGCGTGTGTGGGTATGTGGATGAAACACCCGATTCTAGGCGTTCAAAGCGATCTTTGCAGTGCTACCAATGGCCTATTGGCGGGCTGGGAACGGATACGCCACCGGCGAGCGGTAGCCATCATGGTCATACGCACGCACCCCAAATAGCCAGTTGTCCTTTGACAGATCGACCGTGCCCTCGGTGGCATCGCCCACATCCTGTGCCTTCTGCCAAGTCCAATCGGTTGATTCCCGCCAGACGATCTCGTACCCGGCCACATCGGGCTCGGGCGATGCATCCCATCGCAAGGTCGTGTCGTTGGTCAGTTCGGAGATCATCACCCGGGCATTGGTTGGCGACGACGGCGCGTTGGCCAGATGCACCAGCACCGCACCGTTGAGCCGGGTCACATCCGCCAAATACTCGGCATCGACATATTCGGCCAAATCGCCAAACTGCGTATCGCCCTCCATCCGCACATCCTGATGCTGGTGGTCGTAGTTCTCGTACATCTCGCAGAACCGGATCGCCGGGAACCCGAGCTCATTGAACGGCGTGTGATCACCCCCACGCAAGAACCGGTCCGGGCGGAAGATCAGCTTGGGCTGGACGGTCGTCCGGTGCAGCCGGCCGATGTCTGCGATGTACCGGGCCAGTTGACGCGAGACCGAGTCGGACTCGGTGCCGTACATCCGGACTCTGCGGACAGACGGCCAAATTTCGGACTCATCAAGCGACAGCATCGTCGCCGGGAGCCCCTCGGAGAACACGCGGATGACCTTCCGCCCGTCCTGATCTGGGAGCACTCCGGTCGGATCGCCCACGGTATCGTTGTTGAGCACGCCGCGGATATCTTTGCCGTCGGCCAGTGCCTGCTGGGCATGGAGCCGAGCCCCGAAGAGTCCTTGCTCCTCGCCGCTCGTCGCCATCAGGATGACCGTCGATTCCAAGTTTTCCTTGGACAGCACCCGGGCCAGTTCGATCAACGCGGCCACGCCCGAGCCGTCGTCGTTGGCCCCCGGAGCGTCCGAGGTCGCGTCGTTGGCTTTGCTGGCCCGTGAGTCCAGATGGGCGAGCACATAGTACAGCCGATCGCGTGAAGCTGGTTGAGTCCCCGGGATTTCGCAGATCACATTGACCACATCCACGGCTTCGTTAATCCGCCGCCCGTCGGGCTCCACCCGATGGGTATCGAAGTACACCTTGGGCGTCGAATCGCCCGATTTACCATGTCCAGCGATATTCTGCTCGAACTGACTGTGCACCCAGCGACGGGCCGCCCCGATACCTCGAGTGTCCGATTCAGTCTCGGACATCGTGTGGCGGGTGCCGAAGCTGACGAGCGTGTCGATCGTGTGCTGGATCTGGTCCGCGTCGATCGCGTCGATCACGCGCCCGGGTGTCTCCATCAATGTGCGTTCAATCATCCGTACCATCCCTTTCCCCATCCCGAGCCCTAATGCGTGCTCTGCTGCGTCTTGCCTGCTCATCCCGTGTTCGTCCATCATATACAGGGCGTAGATCGCTCCAGCCCGCGAACCGGAGCCGCAATGAAACAGGGTTTCGCCTTGCGTGCGCTCAAAGGCTGCTTTGAACTCGTCGCGGACGCAGTAACCGAAGTTGGTGCCGCTGGTTGGGATATGGATGTACTCCATCCCAAGCGATTCGACCAAAGCAGGCTCATCGAAGTCCAGCTTGTCCATCTCTTCTTGGGTCCGCGCGTTGATAACGATCTTTCCCCCGGCTTGCGCGAAGGCATTGAGCTCGGCTGGAGTTGGCTGCCCAAAGAAACTCAGCCGACCTTCAACACGATCAGGCGATTGGATCTCCGACCAGGACAATCGGTCGCTCCCAATTTCCGCAGCATCAGTAGCGGGGCTCGTGTGTTCAGTAGAAGTTGTGGCCTGCCCCGCGCACCCGACCAACAGCCCGGCGCTGAGTATCGAGGAGAGAAGAACAGGTGAAGACAGCCGCGGAATCGATGGTGGTTTCATGCTCATATGCCCATTGTATCGCCGATCTCGCTCGGCTGCGCTGCCCCATGCGTCTATGATCCTCAATGCCCATCAAACTCCATCCCGGCACTACTCTCCGCACACACATGGACCAAACCGTCGTCGCTGCACCGGGTGCGTTCAACGCGCTCGTTGCCCGCGCCGTCGCGCAGACCGGGTTCCAAGCCTGCTATGTCTCCGGCGGGGCCGCTTCGGTCGCTGCCGGCGTTCCGGATGTCGGAATTCTCACACTGGATCACTTCAAACAAGTCATCCGAGAGGTCGCGTTGGGCTCCGGGCTCCCAGTGATCGCCGACGCAGACACCGGCTTTGGCGAAGAAGAAATGGTCCGCAGAACAGTTCTTGAGTACAACCACGCCGGGGCCGCCGGGTTGCACCTCGAAGACCAGGTCTTCCCCAAACGCTGCGGCCACCTCGACGGCAAAGCCCTGATCCCCGTCGAACAGGCCGTATCCAAGATCCAGTGGGCCGCCAAGGCATCACAAGATTGTTCCGACGGCGAGTTCATCATCTGCGCCCGTACCGACGCCAAGGGCGTCGAGGGCTTCGACGCGGCGATATCGCGAGCCAAAGCCTATGTCGATGCAGGCGCATCGATGATCTTCCCCGAGGGGCTCAGCACCGAGCAGGAGTTCGCTGATTTTGCTGGCGCGATGAACGAGCTAGGCGATCAGCGCCCGTACCTGCTCGCCAACATGACCGAGTTCGGCAAGACCCCGATGATCGGGCTCGATGACTTCGGCAAGATGGGCTACTCCATCGTGATCTACCCCGTCTCTACTCTCCGTATTGCGATGGGGGCGATCACACGAGCTCTGAGCGAACTCAAATATACCGGCACACTCGAAGGCCAGCTTCCCAATATGCAGACCCGCCAAGAGCTCTACGAGCTGATCGAGTACACCCCGGGCACCCCCTGGGAGATGTGATGTCCAGAAGCGACTGGAGATACACCCTCGAAGACGATTCGACCATGATCGAGGATGTCGGCGTGGTCGTCAAAATCTACGCCGACGACCTCGAGGGCGACAGGCACCAACGCTTTGTGGTGCAGCTCAACTGCAATCAGACACTTCTGATCGTCCACAACATTGACCTCGTCGATCGTGTGCATATCCGCGCCGGCGATCTTATCAAGTTCAAGGGCGAATACGAGTTCAACCATCGGGGCGGGCTCGTCCACTGGACGCACCGAGACCCCATGAAAAAACACGAATCAGGATGGATCAAGCACGCGGGCAGGATCTATCACTGATTCGTGTTTCGATTGTATGACTTGAGGTCAGACGCTTCGAATTACTCGAAGCCGTCGCGGGTATGGATATCGAAGTCGTTGATCGACGCGATGTCTTCGGCTGACTTCTCCATCAAGCCGTCGAAGCGAGCAACGATCGGCGATGGATCTTCGAAGGCCAGCTTGCCGAGGATGTTGAACTTGTGGGCGAGGATGCCCTTGAGGTCCGCCTCGGTGTTGCGGGCGTGCCCGGCGGGGTACATCACCATGCCCGAATCGAACTCGGTGCCGTCGGTGTCTTCGATGATCAGCGAAGTCGGGATGCCGTCCGGGTAACGCTTGTCGTAATCTTCGCCGCCGTGGAAGAACTCGATCTTTTCCATCAGCGAACGGGTCCGCTGGTTGTTGATCGAATCGGCATCGAAGTCATACGGCTCAAGCATCAGCGTCTTCCAGTCTGAGGTCTGCTGGCTGAGCGCCTTGCGAAGCAAGGTCGCCACGATGTAGACCATCGAGTGGTCTGCGCTCTGGCGCGTGGTGGGGTTGCGCTTGGCTGGATCGCCGATGATGCCGAAGGCCGGCTCGTAGGCGGTGATCTTGATCGACTTGATCTGTGAGCCGGTTTCGTCATCAAGTAGGTGCGGAGCTTTGCTGAGCAGGTCGAGCAGTGCTTGGAGTGCACCCGCGCTCTGGTGCTCGTAGAGCCCGAGCTTGAAGTGCATGCCCATCACGGCGAAGTCGCTGCCGCCACGACCGAGCACCAGATCAAACGGCGACGCATCCGCCTGCTTAGTGTTGGCGCTGTCGGATCCGACCGCCTGGAACATCTGCCCCGGGCCTTCGAAGATGCGGAAGATAGATTCCGGGTTGCGGAAGATATCACGCGGTCCCATGAACCCGTTCATCGAACGACGCACAGCAGTGATCGCGACTTCGGTCGAGATCGCAGCACTCGCACCCTTCGAGTCCGAGAGCTGCTTGCCAGCGCGGATCGCACGGAACGGGATGTAGTGGGCCACGACCATGCCGATCGCGGATTCGATCTGCTCGGCGGTCGCCCCGAGCATCGCACCAAACACCGCAGCCGAACCGATCGCACCATGAACCACATGGTCCACTTTGTAGGTCTTGAGCGAGAACACCTCGGCCAAACGACCACGGATCTCGTCGAGACAAATCATCGCCTTGAGTGCATATGCACCATCGCGACCTGCCATCTGTGCACCGGCGATGCATACGCCGTAGAAATCGTTATGACCGAACTCGCCGGCGGTATGCCCGAGCTGCGGGTTGTACCCAAAGTTGGTGCCGTTCGAGTCCCACTCACGCACGGCCGAACCATTGGCCAGGATCGCCTTTTCCGGCTGGACCTGCACATTGGACCCGAACACGGTCGCGCCCCGCTGGGTCGCCTTGCCCAAGCGGTGGGTCGCGTCGGTCACGGGGTACTGGAGGGCTTCGTCTCGTAGGACAGTGGGGGCGTTGGTCTTGAGGGCCAACGCTGAGAGCCCGCAAAGGACCGCGTCGGTGAAGAACATGTTGGTGCGTTCGAGGACGCTCGCGTCGGGCTCGCCACGCTTGGCCGGGTCGTCGGAAAGAAAATCAATGGCGTACTGGGCGATCCCGAGTGCCTGATTGGTATTGGCTTCGAGTTTTACATGGGTGTCGGCTGCGGTGGTGGGCATGTGGATTCCTTCAGGTAGTTCGTAAAACAACCCCGTATATGGGGCAGAATCATAGTCAGGCAGTTGCCGATCGTGGGGAAGTTTTTTGTGCCTAGTTCCCCGCAAACACGAAATATCCGAGCCCGGTGGTAAACACCCAGACTCCGTAGATCGCGTGCTCGAACCCAGCGGCCAGCGTCGAGCCCGTCCTGCGATAGGTCCACGCAAAGAGCACACCCGCCGGCAGCGTCATCAGCAGGGCGATCACATTCCACATGGGGGCGTGAAGCCAAACAAACGCGATGACATTCATGAAGAATGCCATTCGACCAATCCCCATGATCGGGGCGTAGCGATGGAAGAAGAACGCCCGATGCGTCACCTCCTGCGGGTACGCGCTGACCCACGGGTACAGGCAGGCAATCGCCAGCATCAATCCCAGCCGCTCGCGAGGGAGGTAGAAGAAGCCCTGCTCAGCGAGCAAGGGCGTTTTATACGCCAGCCACCAGGCTGCCCCCGCGAGGAACGGCCCTGCGATTGCAAAGCGGATGACGATCCGCCGGAACGCATCTTTAAATGCCCCCCAGTTCCACAGCCGCTGGTTGTCGAACCGTTTATCAAGCCTGAGCCACAGGAACATCACCAAGAAAGTGATCAGCAACACCGGGAACACGAATGTCCCCCGGGGCAGCCCGGTGTCGAAGCTGAGCCAATCGATCCCAACTTTGCCCAGCAGCCTTTGAGCCCGCTCCGGGCGGACAAACCCAGCCACCAATGCCGGGAGCACTCCATACAGAGCAAGAAACTCCATCCAGAGCATGCCCTTGGTGATCGGCCCCGCTGATCGAGGGAATACGGATAAAGATTCTGTGGTTCTCATAGGTATGCAGGAGCGTTGTTGGAGCCGGTCACCGGTTGGTATTGGGATTGAAGGCTCCTAGAATGTCAACCCACTCGAATTCAACACAATTTCACCCAAGTGAGAGAAGCATATGTCAACACAGCCAGTCATCGTTGCCGCCCGTCGAACCCCAGTCGGCAAGTTCTTCGGATCATTCGCCCGGGTCCCGTCGCCTCAGATCGGTGCATTCGCGATCGAAGCCGCGATCAGCGACGCACCGGCCGCCAAGGACCACATCGACGAGTGCATCATGGGCTGCGTGCTCCAGGCTGGTCTGGGCCAGAACCCTGCGCGCCAGGCCGGGCTCAAGGCCGGTCTGCCCGATACGCTCTCGGCCAAAACCGTCAACAAGGTCTGCGGCTCGGGTCTCGAAGCCGTCATGATGGCCGCCCAATCCATCAAAGCCGGTGATAACGACTGCGTCGTCGCCGGCGGCATGGAGAACATGACCGGGGCACCTCACCTCTCCCATGTCCGCCAGGGCATCAAGTACGGCCCGGGCACCATGGAAGATCACATGGCCTATGACGGGCTCCGCTGTGCGTTTGAGGGATGGCCGATGGGCAACGCCGCCGAGCACACCGCTGGCGAGCACAGCATCACCCGCGAAGACCAAGACCGCTTCTCCGCCCAGTCGCACCAGCGTGCCGCGGCCGCATGGGAAGCCGGGCACTTCGATGGCGAGGTCGTCAAGCTCACCGGCGAGCAGCTCGGCAACCGGCGCAACCCAGGGCCAGACGGCGGGATCAGCATTGATGAAGGCATCCGTGGCGATTCGACCGCCGACGGGCTCGCCAAGCTCCGCCCCGCGTTCACCAATGACGGCACCATCACCGCGGGCAACGCCTCGCAGATCTCCGACGGCGGCGCGGCCACCATCGTGATGAGCGAATCCAAAGCTTCCGAGCTCGGGCTCGCGCCATTGTGCAAGATCGTCGCGTACAACACTTCAGGCGTGGCGCCCAAGGATATCTTCACCGCACCGATCACCGGCGTACAGGGCGCACTCGACAAGGCCGGCTGGAGTGTGGACGATGTCGATCTCTACGAGATCAACGAGGCCTTCGCCGCCCAGCTCCTGTGCAACATCAAGGCACTGGGCATCAACGAAGACAAGCTCAACATCTGCGGCGGCGGCGTGGCCATCGGTCACCCGATCGGTGCTTCGGGCGCCCGCGTGCTCGTCACTCTGATCCACCAGCTCAAGCGCACCGGCGGCAAGAAGGGCGTCGCGGCGCTGTGCCTCGGTGGGGGCAACTCGGTCGCGGTCTGCATCGAAATGTGCTAATACCGCCCTGATCTCGCGATTCTGGGACAATCTTCAAACTTCGGTCCAGCTGGGCCGATAATGCTCCGATGCATGAGGGAGACCTCATACAAAGGAGCATTTTCTATGTCGTTCAGTACCCAACAAGTCAATCGTCTCCGCGCCAGCTTCATTCTGATCCAGCCTCGGCTCGACAAAGTCATCGACTCGATCAGCTCCGCCAGCACCACCCTCACGGACACCGGGCTCGAAGATTCGCTTACCAGCATTGTCCAGCACTTCGACGAGCTCGAACTGTTCGTCGATCAGCACACCGCCTTCGGAGCACCCGAGCCCGATGAGCATGAGCTCGCCATCCTGTCCGATGAACTGCTTGCCGCCTTTGAGCAGGTGTCTGATTACACCTGGACCACTCAGCTCCGTGATGACTGGGCCGAGGTCTTCGAGATCGCGGGTTCGATCTTGCTCGATTCCACCACGAGCGTCTACAGCCGAGCCGCGTGATCATTTTCAGCCTTCGGCATCTCAAAAACACTCGAAAGGCTCCCAAACGGGAGCCTTTTTCATACCCGGGCACGCATACAATCAACGCTCAGTACAACCTCACCACAGACCAAGGCACACACCATGCGCACGCATACCTGCAGCGAACTCAACGAATCACACATCGGTCAGACCGTCACCCTCTGCGGCTGGGTCAACGCCTACCGCGGCCATGGCGGCGGGCTTATCTTCATCGATATGCGTGACCGTGCCGGGATCACCCAGGTCGTCTTTGATTCTGAGGACGGCAACGAGGCCACGATGGAAGCCGGCGATCGCCTGCGCAACGAAGATTGCATCAAGGTCGTCGGAGTCGTCCGCGAACGCGGCAAGTCCAACCCCAAGATCGCCACTGGCGCCATCGAAGTCTTGGTCACCGAGCTCGAAGTGCTCTCCAAAACCAACAAGTTGCCGTTTATCCCCAGCAACGAGAAGGATCTGCCCAACGAGGAAGTCCGCCTTCGCTATCGCTACATCGACATGCGTCGCCCGACCATGCAGAACATCCTGCGCACCCGTCACCGCGTCGCCAAGCTCACCCGAGACTATTTCGACCAACACGAGTTCATCGAGGTCGAGACCCCGGTCCTGTGCCGATCGACCCCCGAGGGCGCCCGCGACTTCCTGGTGCCATCGCGCAACCAGGAGGGCATGTGGTACGCGCTGCCTCAGTCGCCTCAGCTCTTTAAGCAGATCCTGATGGTGGGGGGCTGCGATCGCTACCTGCAGATCGTCAAGTGCTTCCGCGACGAGGACCCACGGGCCGACCGCCAGGCCGAGTTCACCCAGATCGACCTGGAGATGAGCTTCGTCGATCGCGACGAGGTGCTCGAGATCATGGAAGGCTACGCCAAGACCATCTGGAAGCAGATGCTCGATGTCGACCTGCCCGAGTTCCCACGCATGACCTACCGCGAAGCGATGGACACCTACGGCATCGACCGCCCGGACACCCGCTTCGATCTCAAGCTCGTGGACATTTCTGACCTGGCCGCCAAGGCGGACTTCATGGTCTTCGAAGAGGCACTCGCCAAGAACAAGGGCGTGGTCAAGGCGATCCGTGTGCCCGGCGCTGCGACCAAGTTCTCGCGGAAGGTCACCGACAAGTTTAACCCATTCGTCGAGCAGTTCGGCGCTGGCGGCGCGCCGACCGTCAAATACAGCGAGGGCGAGTTCACCACCGGCATCGCCAAGTTCCTCGGCGACATCAAGGACGAACTGGTCGAACGCCTCGGGCTCGAAGACGGCGATGCGGTGGTCTTCGGGGCCGACACCTACAACATCTGCACCAAAGCCCTCGGCGAGCTTCGCCTGAAGATCGCCAAGGAGCACGACTTCATCCCCGAAGGCAAGTGGAACTTCCTGTGGGTCTATGACTTCCCGATGTTCGAGTACGACGAAGAGAACGAACGCTACCAGTCGCTTCATCACCCCTTCACCGCGCCGACCAAGGCCGAAACCGAACGGTTCATGGCGGCGGACATCAAGGATGTCGACACCGTCGAATCGATTCTGTCTGACGGCTATGACATGATCTGCAACGGCTCAGAGATCGGCGGCGGCTCGATCCGTATCCACCAGCAGGATGTCCAGTCCAAGGTCTTCGAACTCCTGGGCATGTCGCACGAGGAAGCCAAGCTCAAGTTCAGCTTCCTGATGGACGCATTGACCTACGGCGCCCCGCCGCACGGCGGCGTCGCCTTCGGGCTCGATCGCCTGGTCATGCACCTGATCGGCACCGAGAACATCCGCGATGTGATCGCGTTCCCCAAGTCGCTCACCGGCGTCGATCTCATGTGCGAAGCACCCAATGTGGTCGACGACGAACAGCTCACCGAGCTCCATGTCCGCAGCACCGCGACCATCAAGTCGTAATGCCAGTCAATCCACTCCATTCTCCAAGAAACAGGTGATCCCATGAGCACCCTCCAAGCAGAACCCGGCCTGTCCTCGCTCAACATCGCGGGGCAATCGTTCGACTCCCGGCTCTTAGTCGGGACAGGCAAGTACGCTTCGATGGATCTGATGCGCGACGCCCTCGATGCGTCGCAATCGGAGATCATCACGGTGGCGGTCCGTCGCGAGCGATTGTTCAACGAGCAGGGCAAGAGCTTGCTCGAGTACATCGACCTGAGCCGCTATACCATCCTGCCCAACACCGCTGGCTGCTTTAGCGCCGACGACGCGGTGCGGGTGGCTCGCCTGGGTCGTGAACTCCTCGACCAGCTCGAAAACCCCGGCGCGAGTTGGGTCAAACTCGAAGTGCTCGGCGACAAAAAGACCTTACTCCCCGACCCCGTCGGCACGCTCCAAGCCGTGGAGACGCTGGTCAAGGACGGGTTCAATGTGCTCTGCTACACCTCCGACGATCCGATCAGCGCTCTGCGCATCAAAGACGCGGGCGCGACAGCCGTCATGCCCGCGGGCTCACCGATCGGCTCTGGCCAAGGCGTGCTCAACATCAACAACATTGTCCTGTGTCTCGAACTCCTCAAAGAGAACGACCCGGATTTCCCCGTGATCGTCGATGCAGGGGTAGGCTGCGCCAGCGATGTCGCCCTCGCGATGGAACTCGGAGCCGACGGCGTGCTGCTCAACACCGCGATCGCCCACGCCAATGACCCAGTCATGATGGCCCACGCGATGCGCAAAGGCTGCGAAGCCGGCCGACAGAGCTACCTCGCCGGGCGGATCCCAAAGAAGCTCTACGCCACCGCCAGCTCCCCCATGGAAGGCGCGATCTCGTATATTCCGGGCGAGTAAGCCGATCGGTTGTTAATTCTTCACGAGTATCGTCGAGCCCGACGCCTGATCCGTATTGCCCGTGATGCAATCGGCGATCAACTCCGCGATTCGATCCGGCGTCATGGTCTGTTCTGTCGGCAGCATATCCTCTGACACGATCGAACGCAGCATCTGCGTCTCGACCGCCCCGGGCGCGATGGTGTACGCCCTGACTCCCTGACGACCATACTCGTTGTGTAGCGCCCGGGTCAGCCCGTCGATGGCCGCCTTGGCGCATCCGTACACCCCGAGCCCGACGAATGGATCAATAATCGCGATCGAGGCGATATTGACCACGCACCCGCTTGTACGAATAAGTTCCGGGATCGCGATCCGGACCAGCTCGATCGGCCCGATCGTGTTGACCGCGAACAAATCTTCGACATCATGGGCACTCAGCTCTCCGAGCACTTTGCAGGTCCCGAGCCCGGCATTGTTGACGATTGCATTAATTTGTCCGTACTCATCGAGCGTCCCCGCGATCAAACTTTGGCGTGCTTGTGCGTCGGCGATATCTCCGGGGATCGCGATCCAATCCACCCCATGCTCGTCGAGTAGCTCCCCGGTTTCTTCGAGCTTTTCGAGCTTGCGGCCCGCGAGCACCACCCGAAAACCCTGCTTCCCGAGGGTGATCGCGTCCGATCGACCGATCCCAGAACCCCCGCCGGTGACGATCACTACCGGGGCCTGTGCTGGCTCGGATTGTTGCGTGGTGGGCTTACTCTCAGGCTTGGGTGCGTTGCTCATAGGGCATCATACGATGCGAACAATGCGATTGTCCCGAGGGTTCCTCAGGAATACCAATGGACGGAGCGCCTTCAGACCGATAAAACTTATCTGGTGCCTGTGTGCACCGCCCTCACAACAGCCGCCCGTTAGCCGTCCGGTTCATCGGGCGTGGAGCCAGCATGACCCATACTTCAGCGCCCTCTTGGATGATCAACGACCCAACCCGCCCAGCACACGCCAAAGTCGTGGCGACCCTTGGCCCGGCGTCCGACACTGACGAGACACTCAGCAAACTCATCGAAGCCGGTGTCTCGGTCTTCCGGCTCAACTTCTCGCACGGCTCGCTCGAAGACATGGACATCCGATTAGAGCGTGTCCGCCGGGCGATCGACAACTCCGGGCGCAGCGTCGCCCTGCTCGGCGATCTCCAAGGACCCAAGATGCGGGTCTGCAAGGTCCCCGACATCCACGATGACGGGGGCATCATGCTCAACGCCGGCGACGATATCTTCTTCCGCAAAGGACAGGGAGACGCCAAGATCATCGACGGCAAGGCATCCTTCGATGTCACCTTTGATGCGTTTTACGAGGATGTCCTCCCCGGGCAGCGTGTGCTGATCAACGATGGGCTCATCCGCATGCTGGCCGTCGAACGCGAAAAGGGCGAATGGCTCCGCTGCCGCGTCACCGTCGGCGGCAAGGTCACCAGTTCAAAGGGCGTCAACCTCCCCGAGTCCGAGCTCGACATGCCCGCGATCACCGAACGCGACTGGAAGTGCGCCCAGTGGGCCTGTGAGAACGGGATCGACTACCTCGCCCTCTCCTTCGTCCGCACGGCCAGCGAGATCGAAGAACTCAAAGCCAAACTCGACGAATGGAAACGCCCGGGCGAGCAGCCCGGTGATTCCGACATGGGCACGTCAATCCCCGTCGTCGCCAAGGTCGAGATGCCTCAGGCGATCGCCAACATCGACTCGATCATCCGCACTGCCGATGCCATCATGGTCGCCCGTGGAGACCTGGGCGTCGAGATGGATGTCGCCAAGGTCCCCGTGATCCAGAAATACATCCTCGCCAAGTGCACCGCGATGGGCAAGCCCTGCATCGTCGCGACGCAGATGCTCGAGACCATGATCGAGTCTGCGACGCCGACAAGAGCAGAAGCCTCCGATGTCGCCAACGCCGTGCTCGATGGCTGCGATGCCGTCATGCTCTCGGGCGAGACCGCGGTGGGGGCCCACCCGACGCTCGTCGTCGAGACTATGCAGCGGATCATCAAAGTCACCGAATCCCGCATGGACGAGATCCTCCATTCCAACGGCCAGCCCATCGACATGAAGGAATACCCCTTCCGATCCGCCGCCCTCGCCAACGGCGTCTGGCACATGTCCAAGGAACTCAATGCCAAGGCCATCGTCGTCTGGTCCCAGGCCGGCGGCATGGCCCGCTACCTCAGCCAGTACAACTTCCGCATGCCGATCTACGGCTACACCTCCTCCAAAATGGCATCGCACCGTATGGCCCTCTACGGCGGCGTCACCCCCATCTACACCCAGCCCCCCGCGAGCGGCCGTCTCCGCGATTGGACCGACCAGGTCGAAGAACTCATCCGCTCCGAAGGCATCACCGAGGACGGCGACGCCGTGCTGATGGTCGCCGGCAAGCCGCTGGGTGCATTGCTCGCCCAGAGCACCCTGAGCATCCTGCGCATGGGCGACGCCTCATCGGGCTTCCGTGAGCTGATCACCCACCCAGATTACTGCGAAATCTGATCGGAATCAGCCCTTCGGACACTCGACCGGGCGATTCAACATTCACTTGTCACCAGACGCTTCTCTCGTATACAATAGATATACGGGACCTGGGCTCCCGCCGGATGACCGAATAGGAAAAGGTCGGCAATGTCTGCCCAAGAGCTTTCAAGGACAGCAGTTATGACAAGCGTCTCAACACAGACCAGCACCTCCATCAGCGCCGACCCACTCAACCTGATCGATGTCGATCATGTCCGTTTCTATGTGGGCAATGCCAAGCAGGCCGCGTATTTCTACGCCCACACCTTCGGCTTCCGGATCGACCAGATCGCCGACCTCACCACCGGCTCACGCGACGAGGCCGACTACCTGCTCACCCAGGGCAACATCCGCATCCTGCTCACCACCCCGCTCAACAAAGACCACGAAGCCGCCGAGGAAATCAAGCTCTACGGCGACGGCATCAAGGATGTCTCGCTCACCGTTGAAGACGCGACCGCCGCCTACAACAGGGCCCTCGCTAACGGCGGCAAATCCGCCCGCGAACCACGCACGATCGAAGACGAAAAAGGCTCGGTCACCGTCGCCTCGATCCACACCTACGGACGCGTGATCCACACCTTCATCTCCCGCACCGGCGAGTACGCCCACGAAAACCTCCGCAAGGGCGGGCTCTTCATGCCCACCTTCAAGAAGTACGACTCGCCGCTCAACGATTACAACGAGAAGCACCCCTGCGGGCTCATGTTCACTGATCACCTCGTCGGCAATGTCGAAGAGGGCAAGATGAACGAGTGGGTCAAGTGGTACGAAGATGTGCTCGAGTTCAAGATGTTCAAGCACTTCGACGATGCCGACATCTCCACCGAGTTCTCGGCCCTGATGTCCAAGGTCATGGCCTCGGGCAACAACCTGATCAAGATGCCGATCAACGAACCAGCCGACGGCGTCAAGAAATCACAGATCCTCGAATACCTCGAATGGCACAACATGATGCCCGGCGTCCAGCACCTCGCCTTCCGCACCGACGACGAGCTCGCGACCGTCGCCGAGCTCCGTAGGCGCGGCGTCGACTTCCTCGACATGCCCGAGACCTACTACGAGAAGGTCTGGGACCGCGTCAACACCATGCTCACCGAGCACGGCCACGACATCGTCAAAGAAGACCACCAACGCGTCAAGGACCTGGGCGTGCTCGTCGATGCCGACGACGAGGGCTACCTCCTCCAGCTCTTCACCAAGCCCCTCCAGGACCGCCCGACCTTCTTCATCGAGATCATCTGCCGCCGCGGCTCCCAGAGCTTCGGCAAGGGCAACTTCAAGGCCCTCTTCGAGAGCCTCGAGCAAGAGCAGGAACGCCGCGGAAACCTCTAAACTTGCAATCCTCCGATAACTCACCACCCCGCAACTGAATCCAGTTGCGGGGTGGTTTTCTAATGAATCGAATGACTGCAGGAGTTGCTGTACACACAACCTATGCAGACTGCTTGTATTCTCCCATGCTGTTTCACAGATTGAAGTAAGGCCGAACAAACTGCGGCCACATCAATCCAACACACAGCGAGGTACAACATGCACAAATCAATCATCATCGCCACCGTAGCCACAGCTGGAATGGCGGCTCAAGCTGACATCGTCCGAGTTGGCGAGTTCCAATCCTTCCAGTTTGAGGGCTTCGAAAACCTCGAGATGGGCTCGTTCGAGCGGGCGCCGGTCGAGGCCTTTGGCGGCATGGCAACCCTCTTCAACTCCAACAACTCGTTTCTACACTCCACTGGCGGGTGGTCATACAAAAACATGACCCAGAAGCACGAAGGGAGCCGCATGCTGGGCACCACAAGCGGTGGGGTGGAATACCAGTTCAATATCGCTCAACGATCCTTCGGCGGCTTCTTCTCTTCCATCGACACCATCGCAGACGGATCGGTTCAGTTCTTCAACGGAGACTCCTTTGTTGGCTCAGATGATCTCCTCGCATCATTTGATGGCAACTGGACATGGAACGGCTGGTCGAGCGACGCCGAGTTTGATCGTGTGGTCATTGAATCAAACGCACTCAATAAGGGTTTTCTGATGCACGATTCAGTGCGTGTTCTTCAAACCCAGGTGCCCGCGTCTGGCTCTGTTGTTATCCTTGCCACAGGAGCTTTCCTGTGCAAGAGACGACGCAGATAAGATCCGCTGAGAATGAGAGCAACGGATCCAGACGACTGTTGAGAAACACATCAAGCCTTTTAACAAAGAACACCGGAACAGCAAAAACTGTTCCGGGGTATTTTCTAATCTACATTCAAAGATTCGGACTTACGGGCAACCCGCACCAAAGGCATCGAGGAAATCACTTACATCAAAAAAGTCGAATGCCTTGTCACCGTTCAGGTCAGCCGACACATCCTGTGCCGCAAATGCATCGAGGAAATCGCTGACATCGAAGAAATCGAGCTCGCCGTCCCCATTGATATCAGCATCGCCACATACAGCTGAAGGAATAATCAATGCCACGCCTGGCTGAGTTTCATAACCCCACCGCACTGGCACGAAATTAAACCCATCTACTTCAAACTCAACAAAGCCATAGTGCGTAGCGTCTTCGATCACCATTGATACAGCAATAATGAAATCACTGCGGTCGCCGATGAATGATGTACCATCGAACTGTAATGCCGGTCGAGTGAATCGTGTGGGCAAGGGACCAAACAGGCTGGCATCGACCTGATCTCCAACTTCTCGGAAGAGCGGTCCAGGAATTTGCTCTGTGGTACCCCATTGAGGAACCCACAGTTCCTGCACTTCGCCGTGTGCAATGCCTGTTATTGAATTTGTGGCGAGCCATGTTCCAATTGGAGAACTGCCCGAGCCCTCGTCGTAATAGATATACAGACTCGGACCTGATGTCGGACCTTCAACTTGGTTGTAAGCATCAAGATTTATTGATAATACGGGGCCCTCCGGTGCCAACACACCGGATTGGAGGATGCTCGTAAACGCTGGGTTATCATTTTCAAAGACGATGACATCGGCTGAGACCGCAGAAATGTACATTGCCATTGCGAAAGCGGACCCAATTTTTGTTAAATTCATACTCATTCTTCTGCCTCCTGTGGATAGTGGTGTACGTCTGCACGCTACATCCTACTTATATTTTGGATCGACTTCAAATCAAATTTGTCTACAGAAAAATATCTAAGCTGTCCCAGGCACGAAACCGCTCTAGCTCTATACCTCTATCATTTCGACACTTACAACGCCAGAAGGACCAGCGAGCTTCACCCTGCAGTGCTTCACCTCCGCACCTATAGTAAGAAATCATGAACATCATCGAAAAAATCCGCGATACCGAAACCACTCTCCGGGCTCAGACCGACCCCGTCAAGCAACTCGAATCCTGGACCATGCTGGGGCGATTACTCGGGCGTATGCCGGTGGATAAGGCCGAGCTTGCACGCATCGTCGAAGAACGCGACGCGATCGGGCTCGATGTGATGATCTCCAAGCTCGAAGACCCCGACGCATTCAAGCCCAAGAGCGAGCCGCTGCCCGAGTATACCCAGAACGAGCTCAACGAGGCCCTCCGCGCCTTCCGCCATCGGCTCAAGTTCAAGAAGCTCGACGACGAATCCAAAATCTCACAGCGCGATGTCACCACGGGCAAGTCAGCCAATATCGATTCGATCCAGCCACCGGGCCCGTCGGAGTTTGACCCGCGGATCTGGAAGGTGCTTGTCCAAAAAGGCTTGCTGGTCGATGCCGAGCACGGCTTCTACCACGAACCGAAAGAGAAGCCCAAGCTCAGAAAATAATCTTGTTTACGCAAGCCCACGCTCGATCGCCCCGACCAACGCGTGCAGGATCAGCATGTGCAGCTCTTGGATCCGATCACTCGTCTGACCGGGCACGATCCACTGGATATCGCCGAGCCCATCGAGTTTTCCCCCGTCCTTGCCCAGCAGCAATGCCACATGCAGCCCCTGAGACTTCGCAGCTTTTACGGCCTTCACGATATTGGCACTGTTCCCACTGGTGGACATCGCGACAAGCACATCGCCCTCAAAGCCCACCCCTTCAACCCAACGCGAGAAGATCGCATCAAACCCATAGTCGTTGCCTACGCAGGTGATGTGCCCCGGATCCGCGCACGCCATCGCCGGGATCGACGGGCGATCGCCCCGGTACCGCCCGGTGAGTTCTTCGCAAAAGTGGATCGCATCGGCGCACGAGCCGCCGTTGCCGATCGCCAGGATCTTGCCGCCGCTGCGGATCCGCTCGACGCATTCGCCAGCGAGCGTTTCCACACGCTGGGCGTTGTCAGGATCAGCCGCGAAGCTGGCCGCGAGCTGGGCGTAGATCGAGAACTCGGATTGCACGACAGATTCGTTCGTCATACCCAATCATAGCTCGATCCTTGCCAACACACGCACGTCCACCGAGTTCATCCGCCTACGAAAAAGCCCCGCAATTCTGCGGGGCTCGGAGTGTACAACGAACTCATCAATCCCAAGTATTGATCGACTGCCCATCGCTGCCGGTCTCTTCGCTGTCGGCCCCGCGAACCTCGCCGGGCGCGAAGTGATCCTGACGCCATGACTCGGGGTACTGCTCATCGTCGAGCGCCAGGCAAGCTTTGGTCGGGAACATCGGGCGGAATGTATCACACATCACGGCCATCTCGTCGGTCCACTTCTTGCCCAGCGACGCTTCGACCGTCCCTGGGTGTGGCCCGTGGGCGATGCCCTGAGGATGCACCGAGATCGAACCCGAGCTGATCCCACGCCGAGCCTTGTAGTTGCCCTCGACATAGTACATGATCTCATCGGAATCGATGTTGCTGTGGTTGTAGGGCACCGCGATCGCGTCCGGGTGCGTGTCGAGCGCACGAGGGCAGAACGAGCAGATCACAAAGTTGTGCCCCTCGAAGGTCTGATGAATCGGCGGCGGCATGTGCAGCTGCCCCGTAATCGGTGCGAAGTCATCGATGTTAAAGCAGTAGGGGTAGTAGCACCCGTCCCAGCCGACCACCTCGAGCGGGTGGTACGGGTAGGTGTACGAATGCACCGAATTGAGCGCCTTGATCCGTACTTCAAAGTCACCTTTTTCGTCGTAGGCCAGCGGATGATCCTCATCCTCAAACGGCACCCGTAGGTCCCGCTCGCAGTACGGCGAGTGCTCGAGGAACTGAGCGGTCTTCTTGGCCATGTAGCGCGGCGGTGGCATGATATGCGACGCGTTGCAGGTTTCGAAGCACACAAACTTACCCAGCGGCATGTCCTTCTTCGAGTACCCACCGAACTGGTCGTCATCCGAGCCATCATCCGGACGCTCATCAAACTCGATCCGGTGCACCACGCCCTTGGGCATGATCACATAGTCCTTCTTACCAAACTTGAGCGTCCCGAACATCGTAAAGATCGTGCCAGAACCAAAGTGAACAAACAGGCACTCGTCGCCCTGCCCGTTCTTGTAGTGATAGCCCATCTGCTCGCTTGGCTGGCACAGCGACATCTCGACATCGCTGTTGCCAAAGATCACCACGCGCCCCTGCACCGCGTCGCCGCTGGCATTGAATGCCTGGCTCTTGACATGGCGCATCCGCATCACATCCTGCTCAACATACTCGACCTTGGTCGAATAGAGCTTCTTCCATCCCGTCACCTGCGTGGGCGGATGGATGTGGTACATGATCGAGCTAGGCCCGACAAAGCCCTCGGTGCCGAAGAGTTCTTCGGAATAGAGCGCTCCGTCAGGACGCCGGAACTGGGTGTGACGCTTCTTGGGCATGTTGCCCATCTTCATATAGTACGGCATGTCGCCGATCCTCATTCTTCCCCAGATTCTCGGCGGATCGCTCGGAGAATCGGGGAGGGTGTGAAATGATCGCCGGAGCATCAAAGATCATCCCCGGCTACCCATTCTAGCACAACTCGGACGATTTTCATATCCAACCAAACACCCGATAGGGAGCCGTTGGGGTGAACTTCCAGCTCAACAAAGAATCACCGCTTGATTGGAGGAAAGTCCAACAAAGCGCCGATATCGGACGCACAGCGTTGATTTGGCCCACTCATTGGCTAAATCAATAGCTGGAGGATAGAATCTACGCACACATGCCAGCATCGACAATTAGTATCCATTCCAGATATAAAGCCATCTATACATGAGCACCCCGTTGCGTCAAGAACACTTTGGTCCCTACAAGCTCGTCCGCACGCTGGGCAATGCACACGGTGCAACCCGCTACGCTGTCCTGTGCTCACGCACCGACACCAACTACATGCTCTACCGCTTCGAGCACATCACCAATGTGAAAGAACGCCGAGCCCTCTTCAACGCCCTGCTCAAGATGAGCACCCTCAAGCACGCGCACCTGCTCAACATCGAATCCGTCTCATACGACGACAACGGGCGTCTGTGCGTGGTCACCCCCTACACCGGCAACCACGACGGGCTCGTCACCCTCGATCAACTCCTGAACATCCGAGACGGCAAGCTGGGCGAAGTCGAATCTACGCGTGCACTCGGCCACCTGCTCGACGCCATCAAGCATGCTCACAAACGCGAAATCTTTAACGGCCAGCTCAACCCCGATGACATCCTCGTCGATCGCTACGGCTGCCTCCAGATCCAGCTCTACGGGTTCGAGACCATCGCCCACCGATCAATCAGCCAGACCCCGACCCAGAGAGAACGCGCCATGCTCATCACCGATGAGATACGCTCCGTGGTCGACCTCGCCTACACCATGATGACCGGGCTCAAAGCCACCGATGACCGCATCGCCCCCACGCGTGTCATCAAGAAGCTCGACAAAAACTGGGACACCTGGTTCGATATCGGGCTTGATCCCATCGATGGATTCGACAGCCTCGAACACGCGATCAATGCGCTACCGACCAATCCCGACTGTGCACAGTGGTTGACCACGAAGTCGCCACGGATGCCACAGGTGCACATCGGATCCATGCTCCGTCGGTTTAGAACCTCGCCGAGCACCTCACGCACACAGCGATAAGCACGCACTACATACTTCAATCGGTTGCGAACGAATCCTCCGGGTCATCGTTTGAGCCATCACCCGGAATGCTTCCAGTTTCGGAATCATCCCCGGGGGGTTTATCCTCGGCGAGCCCGGCGATTTGACGGATCATCAACACCTGTTGCCCGTCGATCGAATCCTTGAACGCTTCGAGCATAAACACACCCATACGAGCACGCAGCTCAGTCTCCGGGAATCGCCGCAGCAAGCCTGCCCAATCGAAGAACGAGCTGTTGATCGCAAACGCATCCTGCATTTTATCGAGCAGGACCAACGACTCCCACCGGATCCGGTCAACCTTAAGCCGATCCGGCGCCTCGATCTCAACCCCATCAAGGGCCGAAGCCGCCTCAAACGCCCGGTTGGGACGCTGCTGGTTTAACTCGATCTCAGCGAGCAGCACAATCCCCTTGGACACGCGCTGCGTGATCTGCACATTGCTATTGAGCAATCGACGCAAAAGCAGCACTGAGTGAGCATGATCAAGCCCCGCCAAACGCACGGCCTCGGTCAGCCGATCGTTTTCAATCGCCAGCCCCATCCGCTTGATCGCGTCGAGCCGAACCTGATCGTCACTGTGCGGCAGCGAAACCAGCTGCTGCAACCCCACAGGCGTTGCCCGATACCTGATCAATGCATCACTGGCGGCTATGAACAAACCTGGACGCTCACCGGCAGACTGCACCAAGAGATCCACCCCTCGCGGGGTCACCGCGAGGGCATTGGCCGCCCAGTTGCGTCGGGCGAGTTTGTCAGAAACGAGCATCGAACCGAGAATTTCGAGATCATCAGCGTTCCCGAGCATCGCGATGAGTTTCATCCCCGATTCATTGATCGAAGCCGGTTCAACGGCCCGCAATCGCTCGATCAGCTTGGGATGGTCCGCTTCCTTGTCCCAAAGCTGCTGGTTTTCAAGGGACCAAGCAGCATCACACGCCGCCCCGAATGGCGCATCATCGCGCAAGAACCAGCCCAGCACATCGTCCACCGATTCCGGGCTCGGCCACCGCGCGATCCCCGCGAGCATCGGCTCAGCAGCAATCGGTTCACTCTCCGTATGGAGTGCATCGGTCAATAAAATCATCGCATCGGGCAAGACCAACCGAACCACCAAACTGGCAGCTTTCGATCTGATCTCGGGGTTCGCATCACGAAGCATCGCTTTGGCTGCCTCACCGACCCCAGGTTCGAAGACAGTACTGCTCGACAGATCCCGATCGACAAGGGAGAACCCGAGCAGCCGAATTGCCAGGCGATCATCCCCAAACAAGCTCACGATCAACTCCGAGCGAGCGGCGTCATCGAGCTCAATATGCAATCGACTGTAGAGTTCAAGAATCTCAGCAAGCTGAGCACTTTGGACCGCCTGCAACTGTGCCTGCGCCGATTCAAAGCGGTCCTTCCAAAGCATGGTGTCAGACTCAGCCCGCTCAACATCATCCGACGCTCCCTTTGCCGGTTCCGATTCTGAAGCGGGATCCATCCGCTGTTCTTCGGTTGATTCGGGTTCCGATGTGGATGAATCTGGCGTGGTTCGATCAACGGTCGCTCTCTCCACGGGTCCGGCTTTGTCCACCGATCTGGTCGTTTGATCCTGCCCACTGGCATCCATGGACGCCCCCCCAGAACAGGCACTCCCGCTCATCAGGACCACCAACAGGCAGCTCACTGCAGCCAGATGATGCGTACGGGATGTGCTCGGATCGTCGTTCATTGAGTATCAGGGATGCGTCAGGATAGATTCTCGGTCTTTCATCGGCAAATTGCCGAAGAATGATCCATAGAGTGTAGTCATCCAGATTGATGTCCTACCCAAGAACGGTTAGGATTCACCGGCACAGATTTTCTGTGCGGACGAAGGGAAACAGCCACACGCCATGAACGATTGGGTTGATGCCGAACATCATGTCGAAAAAGCCCACGAGCATTACGATGCCGGCCGGTGGGACGAAGCAGAGATCGAACTCCGCCAGGCGCTATCCCTCAATCCATACCAGGCCGAATGGTACTTCAACCTCGGGCTGACCCTCGAAGCCGCCGGTCGAAACGCCGCCGCCTCCGAAGCGTTTACCAGCTGCTACAAGCTCCACGAAGAGCACGCCGAACCCGATGCGAACTCCGCCCTGCTCGCCGGGCTCAACCTCATGCGCGCCGGCAACCACCAGCAAGCCCTCAACTGGTTCGAGAAATCCGCCAAGGCCGAGCCCAGCTCAATCATTCCTTGGGTGCACCGGATCGAAGCATTGACAGACATGGGGCTCCACAGCGACGCCGAGGAATCCTTCTACCTCGCCCAGCAAATCGACCCAGACCACGGCGAGCTCTACGCCGCCATGGCCGACTCGCTCCTGGCTTCGGGCCACAACGACCGCGCTGTCTGGTGCCTGCGCGAAGCCGCCCGCCTCGACCCAGACCTCCCGCGCGTGCAAGCACGCCTGGCCAAGGCCTACGCGATCTCCGGGCGGCTCGAACGCGCCCGCCAGCTCTACCTCCGCGAACTGAAGGTCGATCCGGGCGATATCGACACACTCCTCGACATCGGGGAGCTGCTCCTCGATATGCACCGCTACACCGAAGCCGGCGAAAAGTTCCGGCGTGTGCTCGAGCTCCAGCCTGACCAACCCGACGCTCACTTCCTGCTCGGTGAGCTCGCCGAGATCGAGCACCGAATCGCCGACGCCCTCGTCCACTACGATGTCGTCCTGCGCCTCGATCGCACCTACCCCGCAGTACGCCGTCGCCTCGCCCGTGTCCTCTTCGCCCGTAACCGCGAAGAAGACCGCCCACGGATCCACGACCTGCTCGCCTACGAGCACCGCCTGATGCTCAAGAAGGCCAAGATCGATACAGAGCTGAGCGCTCAGCCTGCATCCAAGCCGGCGACCGGCTCCAGTGAGTCCTCCGAACAGCTCGACGAGCTCGGACGCCTGCTCCTCGATGCCCAGATGACCAGCGAGTCCATCCGCGTCTACGCCCGGATGATCGAGCTCGAGCCATCAAACCACAAAGCCCACCACGGGCTCTCGGTCGCGATGCTCGAAGCCAACCGCATGGACGAGGGCATCACCGCTGCAAAGTCTGCCCTTGAGTTCCAGCCGCGATTCGTCCCCGCGATGCACAACCTCGCCCTGGCCTACCTCAGCCAACGCCAATGGATCCGCGCCCGCTACTGGGTCCGCCAGGCCACCCGCATCGACGCCGACGATCCGTCGCTGCGTCGCCTGCGTCTCAAGCTCCGCTTCCACACAACCGTCAGCGTGTTCACTTGGAGCTACGCCAAGGTCGCCAAGCCGCTGCGTATCGTCCGCGCGATCGTCGGCCGTCCAAGGCGTGCACACGCGAGCTAATCATTTCTGTATTCAAACTTTGGCCTGCTCTCAGAGCGTATCGCCAAGCAATCTCGCAACCTCGGCGACATCTTTATCACCGCGCCCAGACAGATTGATCACCAAATGCTCGTCCTTGCCCATCGTGCTCGCCATGAGCACCCCATGGGCCACGGCGTGCGATGACTCAAGTGCCGGGATGATCCCCTCATCGCGGGCCGTCCAGAGGAACGCCTCGAGCGCCTGCTTGTCATCAGCCGTCACATACTCCACCCGCCCCAGATCCTTCCAGTACGAATGCTCGGGCCCAACGCCCGGGTAATCAAGCCCAGCCGAGCACGAGTGCACATCGCTGGTCTGCCCGGAATCATCCTGGAGCACATAGCTCATCGAGCCATGGAGCACACCGATCTTTCCATGAGTCAACGGCGCGGCGTGCTTGCCCAGCATGTCCGACTCGCCGCCCGCTTCGACCCCAACAAGCCTGACGCCTTCTTCATCCACGAACGGATAGAACATCCCGGCGGCGTTCGATCCACCGCCCACACACGCGACAATCGCGTTGGGCATCGCGCCCATATTCCGCAGCGCCTGGGCCTTGGTCTCCCGACCAATGATCGACTGAAAATCACGCACGATCATCGGGAAGGGGTGGGGGCCCACGACCGACCCAAGGATGTAGTGCGTGTGCTCAACCGAGCCCATCCAATCGCGCATGGCCTCGTTCGTCGCGTCCTTGAGCGTGCACGAGCCCTCATTCACCGGGATCACATTGGCCCCGAGCATCTTCATCCGCGTGACATTCAGGCTCTGGCGTCGGATATCCTCGCTGCCCATGTACACATCGCACTTGAGCCCGAAGTACGCCGCGGCCGTCGCCGTCGCCACACCGTGCTGACCCGCACCCGTCTCGGCGATCACCCGGTTCTTGCCCATCTTCTTGGCCAGCATCGCCTGCCCGAGCGTGTTGTTGATCTTGTGCGCCCCGGTGTGGGCCAGGTCCTCGCGCTTGAGCCAGATCGTCGCGCCCTGTTCTTTGTCCTTGTTCATCGCCCGCGAGCGCCGAGAGAGCCCGTTGGCCTGATACAACGGCGTCGTCCGCCCGACATACACACGGTTCATATCCCCGAGCCGATCCCAGAACTGCTGATCCCGGCAGGCCTTCTGATACACCTCGTCGAGCTGACGCAGCGCCTCGATCAGTGTCTCGGGCACATACACGCCCCCGCACACCCCGTACCGCCCGTGCTCATCGGGAACCGCCGAGATCGGCAGCAGGCTCGTGTCAGGATTCGATGTGTCCGCGGTGCTCATAACTCATACCTCATGCTCGAACCGATCCAAAAAACCGGTTTCAAACTTATCTTAGCCGATCATCTCAACCTGACCCGGTCAATCGATCCGCTCGGCGCGCATCCCGCACGCCCTGGAGCACATCCACCCGCAGCATCAATATCGCCCCGACGACAAAGAACCCGGTCAGCACACCCAGCGCCGTCGTATCACCAATCCACGCCTTGATCTGCCCGAACGCCAGTACACCGATCGCCCCGGCCAGTTTGTAGGTCATCCCCCAGAGCCCGAAGAACTCAGCCGTGCGCTCCTTGGGCGAGAACATCCCAACGATCACCCGGCTCGAAGTCCCGATCCCCCCGAGCCCGATCCCGATCCCATTGCCGATCACCCAAAAAATCCACTGCGGCGGGTCATTCGGCACAAAAAACTTGACGACAAACATCGCCCCGCAGCTGAGCATCCACACGCCCAAGAACCCGATGATCGTAATCTTGACCCCGATCCGGTCCTGAAACTTCGCCACCACCGCCGCCGTCAGCCCGGCGGTCACCGTGAGCTGGAGCGAGAACACGATCAGATCCTGCCCGACAATCCCGAAGTCCCCCGCCAAGATCGCCGCGAACGCGATCATGGTCTGAACCCCGAAGCCGTAAATCAAAAACGCAATCAAAAACAACCGCAACTGACGATGCCCCATCGCCCGCTTGACCGTCGCCTTCAGCCGTGCGAACACCCCGATCCGTGTCGAAGGATCAAGCTGGTGCGTGGTTGGCTCTTTGAGGATCATCGCCGACGGGATCATCCCGAGCACAAACCAGACGGCTGCGATGATGAAGAACGGCCGCCAGTTCGTTGGATCCCCCCAGCCCGCAAACTTAGCCAGCAGCACTACCAAGATCAGCAACGCCAATCCGCCGATGTAGCCCATGGTCCAACCGATCGCCGAGACCTTCCCGATGGTGCGTGTTGTGGATAACCCGGGCAGAAAACTCGCGAGCATGTTCTCGCCGAGCTGATACAGAATATTGGCCGGGATAAAGATCAACAGCCCGATCCAACCCGAACCCGGCTCGATCAACGCCAACGCCATCGTCAACGCGGCGCACCCGATCCCCGAAACCATCAAGAACCGCTTTCGGCAGCTGTGCATATCCGCGAACGACCCGACGATCGGCGACAACGCCACCACCAAGAACAGCGCCACCGACACCCCAGCTGACCAGAGCGCATCGCCCTTGGCCGGATCACCGATGGCAACCTCTTTGAAGTAGATCGGGAACAGCAGCGTGATGATCAGCAGCGTGAACGACTGATTCGCCAGATCAAACATCCCCCAGGCCCAGACCTCCTTGGGATTGGGCAGCGATCGGAATGGCGGGGGAGTTCGCATCATGGCTCCATCCCGAACAGCCCCTTGAGATAGGCAAGCTGGGTGTTCTTGGCATCGTTGGCGAACTTACCAAACCCCGCGTGCTCGCCCGGCGCTCCCGTGTTGTCAAATGTCTTGAGTTCGATCATCGCAGGGTTTGCACCTTGCGCCTGATAGTGCGATCGGAGCTGAGCGAGGAACTGCCGCTGCCCGTCGATCGGCACCATCTCGTCGCCCTCGTTGTGCAGCGCAAGCAGCGGAATCGGGCGAAACCCATCGAGATTCGCCATCGGATCCACCTTGGCCACATCCGCGCGATCATGCTCGACCGGCCAAGGCCTGCCCTGCGCCCCCGGCGACGGGAAATACAGCTCCTGCAAGTTCCCCGTCGTGCCCTCGACACACGCCCCAACAAACGGATGCTCAGAGCACAGACGGCACAGCGTCACCATGCCACCGGCCGACATCCCACCGATGACCAGCCGATCCATATCAAACACACCGAGATCGGCAACCGATTCGAGCACGCCGTCGATCTCCGCGCACCCTTGTCCGATGAGCTTGAGCGTATTCTCGGGCGACATATATGCCTTCTCATACCGCTCGCCATGCCCGGGCAAATCCAGAGCAATCGCCCCGATCCCCGCACGCACCCATCGCTGATACCGCCCCGGGTCGAGTTCCTTGTTCACCGTCCGCCCGTGCATCCAGATCACCGCCGGCACCTTGTGTCCGCGCTCCCAATCCGGATGGACCAAAAGAGCCGGCACACCATCACCAAGCGTCAGGTTCTTCGACAGCTTCTGCAACGACTGAGGCAGCTGGGCAAACCGTGCATCCATCAGAGGGCCACCCGCGAGCCCGCGTCGATTCTCTTGGGCAGGTCTGTCTTGGACAAATCTTGTGCGCACACAGCCGTCGTTGGCGAGATCTCAATCACAGCATCCACCGAGCCATCCGCATTCCGAGGAATCTCCACACCCGCAGCCTCAAGCCATCTCGCTGCCCGCTCGCTCTGGATCGCCTTGGACGACACAATCGAATCCGTCCCCGTCGCGTTCTTCACCGGCGCAAACTCCTCGACCCGATCCGTCTCAACGACGATCGAACGCGAAGCCAACGGAATTCCATCGAACACAAACTTCTCGAGCTTGACCGCGTTGTTCTCATCAGGCGTCACCGTTTGACCGGTGGTCAGATCAAAGTGAGCCACCTTCTTGAGCGCCCGATGGAACGGGAGCGCGTATTCTGGATTCGTCACGACCTTGTCAATAAACGCCACCCCGATCGCATGGATCGCAATCGAACCCGCGTTGAACGCCAGCCCGCCATCAGCGTTCGTCTGCTGAGCAAGTTCCTCAGCCATATCCGAATACTCGATCACCTGCGTCGCCCCATCGACCTCACAGAAGACCCCGACCTTCTCATCCCACGCAGCCTTGGCCACCATCTTCGAGCTGAACTCCCCTGAGCTATCCTCAGCAAACGCGTGCAGCCCAAGGAACACCGGATCGACCAGCATCGCGTGCGGGTTATCCACCTGGAAATAGCTCATGTGCTCGATCCCACGATCCTTCATATCCGCTAGCGCCCCCGAGATCGCGAGCGCCTTAAACGCCCCGCCGTGCCCGTCCGGGTTGGTCGCGATGTGGATCGGATCACTCAACAAAATCTCGCCGGTCTTAGCATCAAGGCTCGGCATCACGCCCTGCTCAAAGAACATCACCTGATCGGCTGAGAGCCCGAAGTACCCGTGCTCCTCAAAGAAGCCCACCGTCGCCTCATGGTTCAGTGGCGAGGTCATAATGTACCACGGGATCACCACGCCGTGCTTACTCTGCGTCGCCCCGATCCCCTCAGCGAAAAGCTGGAACAACGATTTCTCGTTCACGCACGAGGTCGGGAAGCAGCCCTTCGGGCCGTCATAGCCCAACCGGCTCCCCTGACCGCCGGCCACCGTGAAGCACCCGACTTTGCCCCCGCGGATCAGCTCCTCACCCTTGGCCCGAAACGCCTCCCGGTCCCATGCCCCGTTTTCCGCTCCAGCCTCTGCACCAGACAATGTGTAGCACTTCGCCGGCTTGATCGACGCGGGCGATGGCTCAGGCTCATAACTCCGCACATACCGCTCGATCAGGGTGTCGAGTTCATCGAAATCAACCAGCTCAAGCTGAGCCTCCACGACGGCACGAGCTGAGTCCGGGGTCACCTTGGAGAGGTAATCGACGAGGTGCGCTTGGCCGCAGTGTTCGAGTTGGGAATGAAGGTCGCTGGTCGAGGTCATGGAGTGCTCCGTTTCGAAAATATTGCTTGCAGCATGGTACATCGATCAATGTTGGGAGGCACTACACTCTGTGCATGATCGACCCATTTATTCCAAACCTCGCGCGTCCGCTCATCGCCCCCTCCATCCTCGCCGCGGACTTCGCCAATCTGGGCGACGACTGCCGAGCCGTCATGGACGCGGGGGCCGACCTGCTCCATGTGGACATCATGGACGGGCACTTTGTTCCCAACCTCTCGATGGGCCCAGCCGTATGCGGCGCGTGTAGAGCCGCCTGCCCGGATACCTACCTCGATGTCCACCTGATGGTCACCAATCCGCAGATGTTCTTCAAGCCATTCGCCAACGACGGGGCCAACGCGATCAGCTTCCATATCGAAGTCATGGACTCCGAGCAGCACGCCCGGGACCTGGCCGACGAAGTCCGCCAGCTCGGGTGCAGCCCGGGAATCGTCATCAACCCGCCCACGGATGTCAGCAAGATCCTCCCCGTGGTCGACGCCTTCGATCTCGTCCTCGTCATGAGTGTCAACCCCGGCTTTGGCGGGCAAGCCTTCATCCCCGAGGTCCTGACCAAGGCCAAGACCATCCGCGAACTGCTCAAACCCAACCAACGCCTCGAGATCGACGGCGGGATCAGCGCCAAGACCGCCCCCCAAGCCATCGCTTCCGGGATCGATCTACTCGTCGCCGGCTCCTCAGTCTTCGGCAAGCCCCGCGACCAGTGGGGAGCCATCATCGAAGAACTCCGTGGTCCGAGAATCGAAAACCCAACCCACGCACCGAACCAATAACGAACAGGCAATGCGATTTTCTCTGAATTGGGCACACCATCAGCGGATACTTGCTACACTTTTGATTCGAATGCTCGATGGCCGATGAACTCTGTATTCCAGCAATGTGTGTTGCACGCTGGGATCGACCATCGCAGGAGATACCACGAATGGCCAAGCCAATCGGATACACCATCCACCTGCTCCGCGTCAGCGAAACAGCGTGGGACGCCGACGACCGGATCATCGGGCAGACGGATCTCCCAATGACCCAGCACGGATCAGACACCGTCGCCGAAGCCATCCAAGCCTTCCACGCGGTCTTCCCCCTCACCATGATCCTCACCAGCAACGAAGAATCTTCCCTCTGGTCGGCCAAGCTGCTCCACGAATCCTCCGAAACCAAGCTCCGCACCATCGATGAGCTCTCGAATGTCAGCATGGGGCTCTGGGAGGGCGAGCTCGAATCCGTTCTCGAAGAACGCTGCCCCTCCGCATTCACGCAGTGGAAGGATAACCCTGCACGGATCACCCCGCCCGAGGGCGAATCCTTCTACGACGCCCAAGTTCGGCTCATCAGCGCGATCATCAAAGCCATCTCCAAAGCCAAGGGCGAGCACCCTTCTATTGGCCTCGTCCTGCGTCCATGGGCATGGTCGCTCGTGCGATGCTGGCTCAATGAACAAAAAATCAGCAACATCTGGTCGCAGCTGGGCGAAGAGACCCAGGTCGAATCGTTCGAGCTCACGAAATCACAGCTCGACAAGTTCCAAGAAAGAGCCAAAGCGAGCGCCTAACTGGGTTTCGAGGCTCCGAACCGATACGATTCCAGCGCACACGCAAAGATATCCACACCATCGAGCCCCGATCGACAGACCTTGGGCTTGAATAAAGATAGAAGCCCACACGGGCGCACCTCCACAAGGTTCAATCCATGACACAAGCCGCCACCAACGATGAGCATGCCGAGCAAGCCGAGCAAGCTGAGCCGCAGGCCAAGCCGACCGCTCGTCGATCGATCCCCGAGGGGCTCTGGCTCCGCTGCCCGTCGTGCGCCCAGATGATCTACCGCCGGCAGATGGAATCCAACCAGCATGTTTGCCCCGAGTGCGAGCACCACTTCCGGATCTCGGCCGCCGAGCGTATCGAACAGCTGGTGGACCCCGATACCTTCAGCCCGATGTTCACCGACCTCCGAGCCAAGGACCCGCTCAACTTCACGGATCTCAAGTCCTACCCAGAGCGTCTCAAGCGTGAGCAGATCAAGACCGGGCAGCTCGAGGGCTGCCAGGCCGGCAAGTGCTTTATCAAGGGCCGCCCGACTATGCTCGCGTGCATGGACCTGACCTTTATGATGGGTTCGATGGGCTCGGTCGTGGGCGAAAAGCTCACCCGCACCATCGAGTACGCCACCGAAAACAATCTGCCCGTCGTCATCGTCTCGTGCTCTGGCGGTGCCCGCATGCAAGAAGCCGGGCTGAGCCTGATGCAGATGGCCAAGACCTCCGCCGCACTCGCCCGCCACGACGACGCCGGCGGCTTGTTCATCTCCGTGATGACCGACCCGACCACCGGCGGGGTCACCGCATCGTTCGCGATGCTCGGGGACTTCCACCTTGCCGAGCCCAAAGCCCTCATCGGCTTCGCCGGCCCACGCGTCATCCGCCAGACCATCCGCCAGGACCTCCCCGAGGGCTTCCAACGCTCCGAGTTCCTGCGTGAGAAGGGCATGATCGACCGCGTCGTGCACCGCCACGAGCTGCGATCCGAGCTCGCCCGCCTGATCGACTACGCCGGCAAATAGCCTGCTATATCGTCCCCGAACCCATTCTTACAACCCGGACGATATGATGAGCACGCATGCCCACCAAGACGCGATCTAAGCACCGCCCATCCGGACTCCGCGCGATCCTTGCTGGATTGGCGAGCGCCCTTTTCTTTGTGCTCGCCTTCCCGCCGTTCTCGCTGTGGGGGGCCGCCTTCCTGATCCCGTTCCCGCTCTTCCTCCTCGCCCGATCAACTCAGAACTCGAACACGCTCTCACCGCGTCGCGCGGCTGTCCTCGCCGGTATCGGCTGCATGCCCGGGTGGGTCTTCACCCAACTCTGGGTCAGCGAAATCTCCGCCGCCGGGCTTGTGCCGCTGGTGCTCTTTCTTTCTTCCTTTACCACCCTCTTTGTCTGGATCTCGATCCACCTCCTCCAACGCTTCAACCGCGAGCTGATCGTCCTACCGATCGTCTGGGTCGGGGTCGAGTTCTTCCGCGGCTCCCTCTTCGGCGGCGGCTACCCCTGGTATCTGCTCGCCCATCCATTGATCGACTCGCCCAAGGGCATGCTCGCCACGCCCGCCTCGATCGGCGGCGTGTACTTCGTTTCCTTTCTCGTCGCCTGCTATGGCGTCATCCTCATGCAATCCATCACCCAGCCCACCAAGCAGCTCCGCCTGCGATCCGGGCTGATCGCCGCGGGGTTCTTTTCGGCCTGGGCAGGGATCGGGTACCTGTTGATCCCGTCAACACCAGACAATCCAACCACCATCCGCATTGGCGTGATCCAGCCCGATGTCCCTCAGGACAACCGATCCGACTGGACCGTCCGCCAACGGATGCGTGACTGGTACATCCTCCGTGATCTCACCCTGGCCGCGGCTTCAGACCCGACCAACCCGGGCACGCTCGACCTGATCGTCTGGCCCGAGGGCTTCGTCCCCGGCTGGACCTTCGATCCCATGTCTCTGCTGACCGAACAACGCGAAGAGCTCGCCTGGAACCTAACCCCCAGAGACGCGGGCGATGTCCCCGAACTGATCAACCTGCCCAGAAAAGTCCGCGCGACCAAAGTCGTCGAAGATCTCCACGAGCTTCAACGATCGCTCGACATCCCGATGGTGGTGGGGTCGGTCGCCTACGACAACCTCCAGATCATCGAAACCAATGATGCCTTCGAATACAAACGCGACGCGATGTACAACAGCGCCTTCGCCATCGTCAACGGCCAGACCCAACCCGTCTGGTACGACAAGGTCCACCTCACCCCGTTCGGCGAGGTCATGCCCTACATCTCAAACTGGGAATGGCTCGAACAGAGCCTGCTCGCCTTCGGTGCCCAAGGCATGCAGTTCGCCCTCGACCCGGGCAAAGAACTGCGCCTGCTCACCATCCCGATCGACAAGGCCGACGAACCTACAACCATCGACCTCGCCACCCCGATCTGCTTCGAGGCCACCGTCTCCAATGTCTGCCGGAAGCTCGTCTTTAACAAAGGCACCCGGCGCACGGGAATCATGCTCAACCTCACCAACGACGGCTGGTTCGGCGACTCCGACGCCGGACGAACCGCCCACCTGCTCTGCGCCCGCTGGCGATCCATCGAACTCAACACCCCGATGGTCCGCAGCGCCAACACCGGCATCTCATGCGTGATCGACCACACCGGGCAGATCCAAACCCGACGGCTCACACCGCACCACACGCCAACCCAGCACCCGAATCCACGCCAGGGCTACCTGATCGCCGATGTCGTGCTCGGGCAGGGCACGACCGTTTACGCATGGATCGGTGATTCCTTTGGCTGGGCCTGCTTCTTGACTACACTCGTCTGGGGGATCACCACGATCTTTCGGCGATCCTCAAGCGTACCAGTGACCAAGGCCGAATAAAATCCCGTCAGCCATCATCAGACCAGCACGCCAGGAGCACCACCTATGACGCATCCCATGAACACCTCACGCACCAAGTTCAATGCGATCTCTACCAGCTCGATCAGTGTTTGCCTGCTTCTTGCAGGGCTGAGCACAGGCTGCCAGTCCCAGATCAAACCCGATGGACCCAAGCGCATCGTCTTCAACCAGCCCGACGGCTCCCAGCGCATCGTCCAAGTCGCTCCCGCGTCCGAACTCCGCGAGCTGGCCATCGACCGCCTGATGCGACTGACCGCAGACCCATCCCCCGAGATCCGCGCCAACGCGATCGAGGGGCTCAGCACTGTCACCTCTCAGGTCGAACCGATCGTTGCCCTGTCGCTGAGTGATCCAAACATCGGTGTCCGCACCGTCGCCGCGATGGTCGCGGGGCGATCCAAACTCACTTCCCTAGCGCCTTCGATCGAACTGCTCCTCGTCGATGAGTCTCCGTATGTCCGATCGGCCGCTCTTTACGCCCTCGGATCCTTCGGCGAAGAAGTCGACCTCACCGAACTCTCGGTCCTGCTCTTAGAGCATGCAGACCCGCGGATCCGTTCACACGCGGCATTCTTGCTCGGTGAACTCGGCGAATCCTCAGCTCTGCCCATGCTCCAGCAAGCCGCCAGCCTGCAGGTCTCCAATGCCTCGGAGGTTGAACGAACCCTGCTGAGATTACAGATCGCGGAAGCCATGATCAAACTCGGATCCAAGCAGAGCATCGATACCATCCGCGCTGCCTTGTACCCATCACAACCC